>Ga0224505_10000079_pt1 | contig 71089 bp, 83 predicted proteins | sample SF_Jan12_sed_USG_FD_169102 | JGI IMG/M metagenome (GOLD analysis project Ga0224505, IMG submission 169102) | Sediment microbial communities from San Francisco Bay, California, United States - SF_Jan12_sed_USGS_4_1 | ecosystem: Environmental > Aquatic > Marine > Sediment | place: USA: California...
ACAGCTTGCTCTGTCAACGCGGGTAAACATAAAGGCAGGGCATGACGGGTGCCAAAGCCAGCCATGGAACGTAATGGCGGGTAATGTAGCCAACTCATCTTCTTGAGTCAACAGCTTCTTGCGTGAGGCGAGAAAGAAATACCATCAGTCGGGTTGCCTAAAGAAAATGAATCCTGACCGGTCCTCTTCGCCTTGATTCGCATTGAGTTCCTATGGGATAGCTACATGCATGATCCTGGCCGGCCTCTTCGCAGGGCTCTTGTTTATCGGACTGATCGTCGGTGATTGGCTGTATTTTATTCGGCTGACCCCGGACGCCATTCGGTACGGGTGCCGTGTCGCGAACACTCCGGACCAGTGGCCTGGGGCCGCGCTCACAACCCTAGGCGATCGGTTCACGCCCGAAGGGGTGCTGATGCTTCCGCATGGAGTGGCCTGGTTTTATCCACAGCTCTCCCAAATTGCAATCCGCCCCCAGTATCGATTGTTCTCCAGGCGGTTCAGGACCGCCTGGCCGGTGAAAGGGCTGATTCATCTTTCACAACAGGACGGATCGTTGAACACGTTGTGCGTGAAGCGGATGCCGTGGTCGTCAGCCATCATGACGCTCCTATGGCTTGCGGTCGTCTTGATCGGGTCCCTGACCTTCGTGGTGCAATATGCCCTGGATGGAGGATTTGCTTCACTGGGGGGAACCCTCACGGGCGTCACGGTCATTGCCCTCGCCGCCCTTGTGCTGGCCTTTGGACTCGTCACGATGGCCCTTGCGTATCGGCTTGAAGACAGCCGCCTCATGAAAGTCTATGCCGAATTGCGAGATGCCGTCGCACTCCCCATCTCCTCCTCTTCCTAATTCGCCCGCTGCACTTTTCCTCAGACAAGAAATAAATTCAAGAAGTGATCGTATTCGGCTGGCAAGTTCAAGGCTGAGCGGTTACGGGCCAGGCCGGCAATGATCCCCCGATGCTTCTTCGCAAGCCCTGATGCATGAAACGCCTGTGCAAACTGCTGCCAGCGTAGGGTAGGATCGGAGACGATTCGAACTTGCTCTTCCTTCGGTAGGGCATGCACGATGGTGGTCAGCATCCGAATCGCTTTTTCTACGCTCTCGTAGGGTGGGGCCAATTTGAGATGGGCATAGAAAATCTCTAGATGTTGGCGGAACTCCTCCTTCAGAATCTGACTGGGGTCGGACAAGGTAGGTGTGGCATCGGCCATAGTAATCATGTGGATAATACGGTATGAAGAAGGCAGGGAACAACTCTCAATAGGAGGCATGCATGAAACGGATGTTTGGCGGCTTACTCAGTGCGTTCACCCTGGTTCTGCTGGTTGGGTGCTCGTCTCACCACCACCACGGCATGACGGGAGGCGGCAAGAGTGACGCCTATTGGCAGAAGGGCCAGCAAGACATGGAGGGATTGATCAATCGGACCGTGCAGGATCCCGAAAAGGCGAAGGGTGTGAATGCATACGTCGGTGAGATCATCAAGGAGCTCAAGGGGAGCCGTGAGCAGGAACGGGCCTATCACCGGCAGCTCTACACCTTGAATACCAGCTATACGGCGACACCCGACGAATTTTCAAAAATCGTGAACGAGGCGAACATTCAGCGGGCGCAAAGCTCGGCCAGGGTACTGAGCCTCCGGTTCAAGATGAAGGACCTGATGACCGCCGATGAGTGGAAAACGCTCTCAGATCGCATGGTCTCCTATAGCGGCCGATACCAGCATGGAGAAGCAGGCGCAAAAAGCAGTTATTGACTCGAGACCGGCGCGGCAGCGAGCGGCAGCGCCGCCCACGTCGCGCCGGCATCAGAGGAGCGATAGAGCCCACTGCCGTTCGTGCCGGCGTAGAGTAGTTGCGGATTCTTCGGGTTCATGGCTAGGGCGCGAATGTTCAGGGTTGTAATGCCCTGGTTCACCGCCCGCCAGGTCTTTCCACTATCCGAACTTTTCCATACCCCTTTCGGCCCACCGACATAGAGCTGCGACGGCTCCGTGGGGTGGAGCAGAATGCTGCTGATAAAGGGATCAGGGAGGGATGGTCCAATCCGCTCCCATTGTTCACCTTTATTAACCGTGCGAAACAGCCCTTTCGTCGTCCCCGCGTAAACGATAGTAGGATTCGTCTGATCAATTTCAATGGCATTCACACCCAACGCCATCGACGCCATCAACTCGCTCTCGGGAATCAACCCGTTGTTGATCCTTTTCCAGGACATCGCTCCATCCTCTGAGCGATACATCCCGCCCGTTGTTCCGCCGTACAGGGTGGTGGGGGCTTTGGGATTCATGGCGATGGCCGTCACAATGTGAACTTCCTTCATCCCGTTCATCCGTTCTTCCCATTCACGCCCTGCGTCCTTCGTATAGAACGCGCCCACAGTCGTGGCGATATAGATCTTCTCGCTCACTGTCGGATGGAACACGAACTGATTCACGAACGACACATGTTCCTTCAATCCCACATTATGTGGAAGCCAATGTTGCCCACCGTCCGGACTCTTATAGACCGCATCCCCCATTGTGCCGGCATAGATCGTCGCAGGCAGCAGTGGATCGATCGCCAGTGTCGTCACCCGGCGCGCGCTGAAACTTGGGAACCGCTCCCAGGTCCCACCGCCATCTCGTGATTTGTAGACTGCATCGTTCGTGGCGACGTAGAGAATATTGGCATTAGTCGGATGGAGCGCGATTGAGACAACCGACTCGCTCTCCTTTTGGCAGCCGAGAATGGGAATCAGGAGCGTGATCAAGGCCAGCGTACGGGCAGTGTGAAGCAGTCGCATGATGGTGGGACCTAATCACAGGGATCTGACGGGCGTCAAGCCGGGAATGGCTGAACGCCACCGTTGGCGAGGTGAAGGGGTGGTTAGGCTGCGGTGCCGATGAGGCTTTCCAGGGGGATGTGCAGCTTGCGGTGGAGTCGACGGATCATCTCGAGGGAGAGGTTTCGTTTCCTCGTCAGGACTTCCGACACACGTCCGCGCCCACCTAGTACCGTCTCTAAATCTTTCCGCGTCATACCGAGTTGATCCATCCGAAACTTGATCGCGTCGATCGGATCGGGAGGATAAATCGCGTGATGCTTCGCTTCGTACACCTCGACGAGCGTCGTCACTACATCCAGCTCGTCACCAGCCTTCGTACCTGGCTTCGCCTCCATCAGTTGTTCAATACGAGCTAACGCCCGGTCATAATCTCGGGCTGTTTTGATCGGAGCGATGATCATGTCGCCTCCTCGTCTTTTAGATACTCGTCACATCGCTCGCATCATACTCAGCGTGTGTGCCGATGAATCGGATATACACCACTCGGTACGGGTAATTGATCTTCACGATATGCCGGTACTGATTCCCCGCCACGTTGAAGACGACCCGATTGCCCTGCAGAACGCTGGCTGAACGAAAGTGCGCTTTGACGGCCGATGGGGATGCCCAATCGGCATGGGCGACCTCCTGATGCCAGGCTTCCAAAGGACCCTTGGCCTTTGGGTGTCGCTTCCAGAAGTTCCGCAGCACCCGTTTGGCGATGCTGCGCACGGGCCACTCTATCACGATCCCAAATTGGGAGTAACCGGCCAATGACGGGTCAATGTGCCAATAGACCGCATCGCCCATGGTCTCCGCGTAGGCGGTGGCCATTGCGGATCACCGCTGTTGTCATCATTGACAACGGTTGATAACCGCTGCTATCGTTCTGCATGAAAGCTGTCGCGCTCTTACGGACGCGTATTGCATTCTCGGAAATTGCATTTGCCGAGCTGTCAATATGGAAGGTCCCAAAGCAGGTAGCCGGTTCCGCTCACTCGTTCAAATACAGACTGGCATACGTGGTAAACGGCGTATGCGTCGTACGCTACGACAATGAGGCAGGAAAGGGCGATCACCGGCATTTCGGCGCAGAAGAGATCGCCTACTTATTTCAAACGCCTGAGAAGCTCGTCGCCGACTTTGAACACGACATGATGAGGTGGAACCGTGAAAACCGTCGTCCTTGACGTTCGCTCCCCCAGCGAAGCGATGACTGATTTTGTCCGTGTCTGGAAAACCGGGAAGAGGGAGAAGGCTGCGCGCATTACCTTCGCCACACCGGAACTTCTCTGGAAAGTGCTGACGGCTAAACGCTGGCAATTGCTGAAGGCCATGTGCGGAGCCGGCCCTCTGTCAATTCGCGAAGCCGCGCGCCGTGTCGGGCGAGATGTGAAGGCCGTCCACACGGATGTGACGGCGCTGTTGAACGCCGGAGTACTCGATCGAGTCGAGGATGGGCGGGTGATTTTCCCGTTCGACTCCGTGAAGGTTGAGTTCCTACTCCACGCGGCATAAATCGCCTTATTGTGCGAGACGCCGAACCGTGAGCAGAAGTTCAGCCCGCTGGAGACATTCCGAGATAGATAAAAGACTGTCCAGTAAGGCACTCGTCAAGTTTGAGGCCTAGCGGGATGTGTGGCAAGAGGTCCTGGACGGTGTACGCGAGATCAAAGCCGGAAAGGGAAAGCGGACCAACGTTGAAGCGAAGTCCTATGTTGTTCGCGTGCGGTTGATGAGCGGACTTTCCTAGGCCAAATTTGGGGCGGCGCTAGGTGTGTCCAAGCGTATGTTGGAGTAATAGGAACAAGGCCGACACAAGCCGTCCGGCGCTGCGAAGCGGCTCTTGGAGATTGCTGAACGCCATCGCGAAGTGCTCGTTGAGGTAGCGGCGTAAACGGATTCTGGCGACCTTTCAGGCGGCCTGAGCGGTTCAACGGATGCGACCAAGATAGCACATAGGGGTCTGGCCCCTTAGACTTAATCTAAGTTGGACATCAAAGGAGTGACTATGGGCCACAGAATCCTGATGACACTTCTTATGTTTTGCGCAACCTCATCCGCTGCCGGGGAAATCACGCGGGAATGCCAAGGCAACATCGAGAGCTTCGATCGCAAGATCGAAAAGGCCGGCGTCTCCTACAAGCTCTGGTACGAGCTTTCTGACTCAATCGCAAAGGTTCGTTTCGCCGGTCGTGAGTTTGAAGTGAAAGCTGAACGAGGTAAATCTTGGAAAGGCCTCTGGTTACAAAGAATGGACAAAGACCTGTACTTTTCCTATCTTCCGGATGAGGGAGGCACTATCAAATTCCAGCTTGAGCCGAATCGCTGGTATTCGGGCAACTGTTAGAGAACTCATTCCAAACATTTCTGTCGAGGGGACAGTTTGCAAGCTGCACTTGCATCTGGCCCTTACTCCAAATGTTAGGTTTCTTGGGTTATGAGAGATCTATCCGCGCTCAATTCAGAGATCCTATTGCGAGCGCTTCAATTTTTCTTCTGCGGCGGATTTGCAAATGAAAGGCAACCTGCTTAATGGTTAGGGGCCATAGGAAATGAAGGTCTATCGCGTCGTTGTTCCCAACGACAAGTTGCTTGGGATGCCAGAAACCGAGCGAGTACTGCTCGTTCAACTTGGGCATCTGTGTAACGAACTCAGCTTTTTCAGCAAGCTCTCGGTCTTTGCGAGCGATCTAAACGCGGGGGGTATGGAGCGCTACGCGATGGTCACACAATCGATGATCATCACACGTGTGTTCATTGGGAAGATCTTCGAGGCGTGGCGGATGATGGAAAGGGACTTCTTTGGCTCCCGGCTTTCGAGGGAACTCGGGCCCGCTCTATCCCAAGACGGGAAGGAGGCTCTGTCCAAGCTCAAACGGTACTTTGGACAAAGTAACCTGATTTCAACCATCCGAAACACATACAGCTTTCACTATGGTGCTGACAACATCGAAGCAACTCTAAGGACTCTGCCAACAGACAAACCCCTGGAAATGTTCCTTGGGGAAAATTACTCGAATACCCTCCACTATTTCTGCGAAGAGATCGTGTCGACCGCAATGCTCGGTGCGGCTAGCGAAACCGAGCCACAGAAGGCCATGGACCAGATCATTGGAGAGCTTGTCGAGGTCAGTGGATACCTGATTGATTTCACGGGCCACACAATGGCTGCAATCTTCGAGCGGCATCTCGGCAAGTCCTGGGAGGACTTCGAAACTGAAGACATCGAAGTGGATACGCCTTTCTCGCTCGAGAAGTTCAAGATTCCGTTCTTCATTCACCGCGACGGGGAAGATGGAACCTAGCCCCGGCGTGAACCAGAGCGCCCAAAAGCGTCGCTCTCTGGTTCCCCTCGCTCTTCGTGCGCCGGTGCCCGGTTACGTTGAACGTAGACACTCCTAGACAATCGTGAGCATCTACGCGACACTCTGGCGTCTGAAGTTCCCGCGGCATGGGGACGTCCACACCGGATGCGAATGGGTTGAAGTAACGGCGCAAGGAGTGCCACCCCACATTGGCTCTTCGACACCGGGACTCGGTTATGAGGACGGAGACCCGTATGCTGATTTTCTGCCCCCAGCCCTTGCCACGGATCAGGAAGGTCATGCTGAATTCATGCGAGCTGTCGTGATTATCACCGAGGAGACGGTGAAGGGAACTGCGCGACATCCGCAAGAGTATTCGAATTCGCTCCTAACTCTTGACGGGAAACAGTATGCGAGCATGACATTCGACAAACTTCACAACTGTATTTGTGATGCACTGCGCGGGGATCGACCGCGACTCGTCATCGAAGCAATTGGCCAGGATGGTCGGCGTTCGCTTCACTTCGAAGATGGGAGATCTCGAGAAGCAAACTAGGGTCGGATCTTGCTTTGTTCATTACGGTATGATTGTTCAATCCTCGTCGCGCAACCACGCCATATCGAATTTGCCGAGATGCCATGCAAATCCCCGTGGCATGTTGGCTTTGCTCCTGAGACATGGATAGAAAGAACAAGCCCACGCACTTCAAGAATATCGACGCCCTGGTGAAATCCGGTGGCGAGGTCACAATCGGGAGGATCGGCCCGGTACGCTGCGGTGCGACCGCCGCCACTGAAGACCAATCGCTCGCGATGCTTGTACGCCGACCTGGGGAGTCCTTGCAGGAACTCCTTGACCGCCTCGATAGGGCAATTGTCAAAGCATGGGACGAGGAGGAATACATCGACGAGATCAACGGATAAAGGTTCTAAAACCGTTCGAGGAGAAAGAGTCTGAGCACTCTATGCCTGCGAACGTTCGCCGTGATGTCGTGTCACAATGCGATTCGAGTTTGTAGTGTCAGACTGACCTTCGACAACGATAGAGCTTCGGCATCTCCTTCGTCTAAGCACCACCTCTAAGGCATCGCCTTCCAAATAGCCCACTCCGCGACAGATAATCGAGACAGCGTTTGCGGCTACCAGGACTATCGCAGAAGATAACGACAAGGGAATCACATCAGTTGCTGAAGCGCGTTGCTTCTAGGAGACACGGTGGAACTGCTCATCATATGCATCGCAGCATTACTTGCTTCCGCCCTCACGCTGTTTTCCGGATTCGGGCTTGGCACGTTGCTGATGCCGGTGGTCGCCCTGTTCTTCCCGCTGGACCTGGCGATTGCCATGACGGCCATGGTCCATCTGGCCAACAACCTATTCAAGATCGGGCTGCTCGGACGGAAGGCCGATTACTCTGTGCTGCTGAAGTTCGGGCTACCCGCAGTTGCGGCAGCCTTTGCGGGAGCTGCGTTGCTAACATACTTGGGGGAAGTCCAACCACTCTATGAATACCAGGCATTGGGGAGCAACCGGCAGGCAACGGCACTCAAGCTGATCATCGGTGCACTCATCGTGTTGTTCATTATCTTGGAACTCTCCCCGACATTCTCGAAGACTGCGCTCGATCAAAAATGGCTCCCGTTCGGCGGCGTCATCAGCGGGTTCTTCGGCGGTTTGTCGGGACATCAAGGGGCCTTTCGCAGCATGTTTCTGATCAAGGCGGGGCTTGAGAAAGAGGTGTTTGTCGCCACGGGTGTTGTACTCGCTGTTATGGTCGATCTGTCTCGCATGGTCATCTACGGTGTCAGCGTCTCGGCTCATGGTGATGCTGTTGAGTGGCCGTTGGTTATCGGCGCCAGCATCTCTGCCTTTGCCGGGGCCTACGTCGGGGCAAAGATGCTCAAGAAGCTCACGCTCCGATCGGTCCAGCTAATGGTTTCAGCTTTATTGATTGTGGTGGGAACTGGTCTGATCATAGGTGTCTTGTGACCCGACGGTGCGGCCTTTCTCTACGACTTGATGCGCTCGACGTAGCCAGTCAACTCGATAGAGAAACAGTTTGGTGTCAGGCACGAGCATTGACGACTACTGCAAGAGCAGTGTGAACCAATATAAAAGTGGCTGGGCCTATTCAGAGGATTCAGAGAGGAGTCAAGGACGGAGCTATAGACTCTTAAGGTCTGCAAGGCAATCTGTATTCAATCCACAATGATAACTGAGCATTTCACGGTCACTGACTCCCCACACCTCACTCGTGAATCTTTTTTGATCCAGCCCTGGATCGATTCCAATTCAGGTCTCTTTCTTGATCTCCTTCCCAAAACCTCCAATCGATGCGTATGTCGCTCAATAATTAGCACGCTCCTCTCTCTTGCTTCAGGTACAGACTTTGCTGAGTGCGCATATCACTGCATGATGGGTCATTCAGTGAGTCGCACACGTACTCATCACCATGGAGATGTTCAATGAAACGTCGCCAGCAAGGAAAGTCTGTCATGTTATGGGTCATTGCAACCTGGTTTCTTAACTCTGTCGGACTAGCATCAGCCGCTGGAGTATGGCAGGCAGATTTGGCGGTGGACCTCAGGGCGGGGGGCTGCCATCAGGCCCCCGGTTGTAGCTCACAAGAAGGAGATTCAGATGGATATTGAAGACATGATTTCTGCCGTACAGAAAAAGCTGGGCGTGCAAGTTGATGGTCGAGCCGGCACAGAGACTTGGGGCGCCATCTATGCCCACATTGTCAAACCAACGATTCATGGAGCGCCTCCCGCCGAGGCAATTGAGGCCGTCGATGCACGAAGTGAGAAGAAGATCGCAACGTTACTTCCCGAAGTGCACCCCAATGCACGGGCATTGGTTCAAAAGGCCGCGCAAAACGGGATACAGATCAAGATCATTAGTGGATTAAGAAGTTATGCCGAACAGGACGAACTGTACGCACAGGGTCGTACAAAGCCTGGCCGTATCGTCACGAAAGTACGAGGCGGATACTCAAACCACAACTTCGGTATTGCGTTTGATGTCGGAGTCTTTGAGGGCACAAAGTACCGTAGCGAGTCCGACAAGTATAAGGCTGTCGGTGCGCTGGGGATGGACTTGGGGTTTGAATGGGGAGGCAACTGGAAAACCTTCGTCGATCAACCCCACTTTCAGCTTCGTCCAGAGTGGGCCATGGATATCACGGAATCTGAAATGTTGGCAGAGCTCCGAGATCGCAAAGAGAATGGGACGCCTCTGTATGCATAGTCGGTGATGGCATCCCCATTCAACTGGATAGTCTCTATCCTATAACTTAATGCCTGGTATGCGTATTGGCTTATTGAGCAATGAAGTGGGAAGCGAAGACAGACAAAACCCCTGAGTCTGAAACGTTGCTTGCGCCGTCGATTGTGCGCGACGGCGAGGGTTCTTGTGCTGGAACGGATGACTGAGGACTATCGACTCTTCCCTACAGCTTGAGGCGTTCAACGTAGCCGGTCAGCTCAACATAGCCGTTGCCTTTGATCGACTTCCCTTGTCTGGTTCCCGTTACGGCCACGGCTCCTTCCCAATAGGAGACCTTGGTGCTGCGCGAGGTGCGTAGTTCCTGATCCGCAAGCAGCGGCGTAACCTCCAGCACTAGGCCGAGCGACGGGAATGTCAGCTTCCATCGGCTGGGATACGTGGCCTTGCTATCAGGGCTGGTCCAGGTTGCGGTGGATTCGATCTGAAAGTCGGTCACCTCCAGGTGTCGAGTGCGTCCATCCGGCGACACGGCGGTCCCGCTGGAAGCCAGATCGGACGAGCCATCTTTCCGTCGCATCCGATACAGCATGAGCTCGGTGTCGTCATCCAATTGGATACTGAACCAGTCCCATCCGACTTGATCCGTCCCGAGTTCAGTCGACCCGAATTCATGGTCCATCCAGGTGAGACCCGTCACTTCGAACTGTTCGCCGTCGATCGTCAGGCTGCCCGTTGTCACGAGTCTGGTAAACGAATAGTAGTGAGAGGCTTGACTGACATCTTTCCCCTTTCGGCTGATACCTGCTGCGCCGTGGGTGACGAGAGGCTTGGCCGGTTGGAGTGTGAGGGCGAGCGAATGGGTTTCGTCGTGGGCGACCACGGTATGAGAGCCGGTCGAGTCCGTGGCAGCCTCCGCGCGCCAATCATCGATCCAGACGCGAAGCTGCGATTCGTCGGCACCGGCCTTCCCCAACCCCTCCCGGCTGAACTTTTCCGAGAAATGAAATCGCTTCCCGTTGATATCGGTCACGGCAAAGTGGGCCAGATACAGGTGGCCGATCGACCATTTTGACGGCAGAGTTTTGATTTCGTCAGGCGGCACCCCCCGACGGAAGAAGGTCAACTCAAAGCCGAACGACCGGCCGTTCTTCGACTGCAGATGGCCTGTGTAGTACCACCACTCGGTTCGATAGCGAGCATGCGATCCATGGTCTCTGGGAAACTCGTACCGATAGCCGGCGGTTGCCGACTGAAATGGTATAGGAGCGGAACTTGCGGCGAGCGCCGTCGGCAAAGTCACGCTCAGCAAGACAGGGACTACCATGAGGATCCGTCCCCAGTCTGTCAGACGCTGTCTTGCATCGTCAGCCAATCGTAAGTAGATCACGTAACCTGAGCCCTCCCGTTGTATCGGTTATACCACGCGTCCAACCCATGAACCAATCGACTGTCTCAGAGCGATGTTTTGTATTTTTCAACGACTCGTCACCGAGCAAACGGCGTTGACAATTTTCACACGTGTCAGCTATCGTGAGCCATGCAGACTGATCATGAGCGAGGGCCGTCTGATCGGAGTTCGTCCAAACATGTCGAACCGTTTCCAATTCCAGATCGCCTTCCGGTGTTTCCGTTACCCAACGTCGTCTTTTTTCCAAGGACGTATCTGCCGCTCCACATTTTTGAACCACGCTATCGCCAGATGATCGCTGATGTGACAATGGGTGGTCAATGTATTGCCATGGCGCTTCTGAAAGAAGGATGGGAGCCGGACTACTATGGAAATCCGGCAATCTACCCCGCGCTATGCATCGGACGGATCGTGAGCGTGCAACCCTTGCCGGACGGGCGCTCCAACATCTTGTTGCAAGGGCTCGAACGGTGCGAGATTTCCGAAGAACACTTCGACAAGCCCTATCGCGAAGCGACGATTCAGGTCACGCCCATGTGCTCCAGCGAGGGGCTGGCCAAAGGCGTTCGGCGAGCGCTGGTCGATGTGCTTGGACGGTACCTTCAGGCGAGAGAAGATAGTGCGGCGTGGCAAGGGTTTTTTCGTGAAGAAGTCAGTGATGAAGTCTTGGTCAATACTCTCTCAACCTATTTGGACTGTACCCCCTTGGAAAAACAATTTTTACTGGAAGCGGATGGGCTCCACCAACGAGCTCGTCGATTGAACGATCTGGTTCAATTCATGCTCCACGAACCTCACGGCATAAAGGGCTTGGACTAAATGGATCGGACCATCGCAATCGACGTCAGCCATCTGAGCAAAACCTATGACAGCTATAGGGCTGTCGATGACCTCTCGTTCCAGGTCTACGCAGGAGAGATTTTTGGCCTGCTGGGACCGAACGGCGCAGGCAAGAGCACCACGCTTCGCACCCTCATCACGTTACTGCATCCGACATCGGGCGCGGCGACAGTCATGGGGTACGATACGGTGCGCGATGCCGACAAGGTTCGGACCCTCATCGGGTACGTGCCACAAGAACGCGCGATCGACCGGTTCCTCACCGGACGTGAACACTTACAATTGCTGGGCGCGCTCTATCATCTGACGAAAGAAGAAGCGGCCAAACGCATCGCCGAACTGCTCACACTGGTCGAACTGGAGGCCCATGCGGACCGGCCGGCCAAGACCTATTCCGGTGGGATGAAGCGCAAGCTCGATATCGCCTGCGGATTGCTGCCTGACCCCAAAGTCTTGTTTCTCGACGAGCCCACACTCGGCCTCGACGTACAAAGCCGTCTCCGGATTTGGGAGTACGTTCGAATGCTCAAAGCCCGTGGGATGACGATTGTGATGACGACCAACTATCTGGATGAGGCCGATCAACTCTGCGATCGACTCGCGATTATCGACGGGGGCAAGATCAAAACGCTAGGCTCACCAGTCGAGCTCAAAATCGCCCTCGGTGGGGACATTGTATCCCTGACCTTGAAAGAGACCGACCGGATTCATTCATTAGAGTCCGAGCTCAAAGATCGTCCTGCGATCAAGGCCGTGCGGGCAACCACCAAGGGTTTGGATATCAGAGTGGAATCCCCTGAAAAAGCATTGCCCACCATTCTCGAATCGGCCAATCGATTAGGTTGTAGCATCGAGTTTATTCAATATAACCGTCCGCGCTTGGACGATGTGTTCATCGCACATACGGGACGGGCCATCACCGAATCTATCCCGGAATCCGAGACGGCCTAAAGGAGTCATGTGGCGCACTATTGGCAAGAAATCAGCGCGTTGACAATGCGGTGGGTTCGGCGATTGAGCCGGGAAAAATTCAGCATGCTGTTCACCTTGGTGCAGCCAATGCTGTTCTGGCTTATCTTCTTCGGAAACCTGTTTCAACGGGCCGCAGACACCCAGGTCATGCAGGCTCCCAACTACATCAGCTTCCTCGCGGCCGGGGTCGTCGTCATGACGGTCTTGAACAATGGCTTGGCCGGCGGGGTCGATCTGCTGTTCGACAAGGAAAACGGGTTCCTCGAGCGGTTGATGTCCACGCCGATCCATCGAACCTCCGTCATCCTGAGCCGCTTTATCTTCGTGATGGCGATCACGTCGATGCAGGTCCTCGTGATTCTCGGCGTGGCGTACCTCTTTGGTGTTCAACCTGCGACAGGCCTTCTCGGCGTGGCGACGATCTTGCTGATAGGCATGATGTTCGGGGTCGGTCTGACGGCCATCTCCATGGCGATGGCCTTCTCCGTGAAAAGTCACGGTGATTTCTTTTCCGTATTGGGATTTCTTTCGCTGCCGATGATTTTCCTCAGTTCCGCGTTGGTCCCGCTGACGGCCATGCCAGGCTGGATGAGTTTCCTGGCGCAATTCAACCCGATGACCTGGGCGATCGATGCCGTGCGGCCTTTAATTCTGTCCGGCTGGACTGAAGCCTTGCCACACGTCGGAATGGTGGTTTTGGTCATGGTTGTGTTCGATGCCCTCTGTCTGTACGGCGGGGCCAAGGCGTTCCGCCGTGCCATGGGGTAACCTTATCCCGAACCGTGGATCGCTTGACTGACGGCGGGAATCCGTCAGATCATGATCTCAATGCCTCCAGACGTCAGCCTGTGCGCGACGGAGAGTCGTAGGAGATGATGCCGGAGAATCAAATTCGTGCGCTGATTCGCCTGTTGTCCGATGAGGACGACCGAATTGTCCGTACCATCAGCGGGAGGCTCATCGATATCGGCCCGTCGGCCGTCCCGCTTCTCCAGGAGGCGGAAATTGAGCAACCTGAAATGGCCGATCGGATCGCGTCCGTCCTAGAGGAAATCCGAGGCAGCAAGCTGGAGGATGAACTGGCGAGCCTAACGTCCTCCACGGACGACGCGATGAACCTCGAAGCCGGCGCCTTCCTAATCGCCCGCTATGCCTATCCTGCCCTTGATGTCGCTCGCTATCGTGAACAGCTCAATACCATGGCTGACGAAGTACGAGCGCGGATTGGCTATCGAGCGTCCGGTGAAGAGGCTGTCAACGCACTCAACCGGTACCTGTTCACCGAACAAGGGTTTAAGGGAAACACGAAAAACTACTATGAAATTGAGAACAGCTACGTCAACTGCGTCATGGATCGGCGAGTCGGCATTCCCATCAGCTTGTCAGCCGTCTATCTCTTGATCGGACAGCGTTTGGCACTCCCGCTGTATGGCGTCGGCATGCCGGGGCATTTCTTGGTGAAGTACGAGTCTGATCGCTATAAGATTTTCATCGACTGCTTCAACGGTGGAGCCTTGCTCACCGAAAAAAACTGCGCTCGCTTTCTGACCGAGGCCGGATACGGGTTTGATGAGAAGTATCTCCAAAAAAGTCCGGTTCAAGCGATTCTGTCCCGCATGATCAAGAACCTGTTGGCGATCTACTCCAAGTCGGGGGAAGAGGGAAAGACCGCTCGCCTGACAAAATTCATCGAGATCTTGGGCGGCGCTCCCCGCGAAGAAGGTCTTTAGTCTACACTCGAATCGTCAGGAGATCCTTCCCCTTCCAAATCTTGCCACCGTACTGCTCGGCCGCTTGGCCTCTAACGTCGTATCGATCCGCAATCGGATAGAAGTGCGAGAGGACAAGTTGGCCTACCCCGGCCTCCTTCGCCACCTGACCACACTGTCCAGCGTGCAGATGGGCGGGGCCAGGCTTGTTTGCAGGAAATGAACAATCGAGCACGGCCAGGTTGGCATCCGTGCATAGTCGGATAAGCGCATCACAATATTGTGTATCTCCAGAATACACGATCGCCTTCCCCCGGTACTCGATCCGATAGCCGACGGACGAGAGGTCTGGTACGTGGACGACTGGTTTGGGAACGATACGAGTTTCTCCGATCATGAACGGCTTGCTGGATACCTCGCGCAAGGTCACGCGGAATGGAGCTGAGTCAAAACTCGGGAAACTGCGCATGATCGACCGGAGAAGGCGGATGGTGCCTTTCGGGCCAATCAGCGTCATCCCTGGACGATGGCCTCCTCCATATTTGGCATAGATGATCGCATCGAAAAAGAAGGTGATGAAATCAGAAAAGTGATCGGCGTGAAAATGCGAGAACAGGATGTGCGTGATCCGATGCCGGTTCACCCCGGTTTTGATCAGGTTCATCAAGGTACGGGGGCCGAAATCCAGTACAATATGTTGATCCGTGCGCACAAGATACCCGGCTGCCGCCCGCATAGGGTGCACATTGGTTCCAGAACCGAGAATGGTCAGACGCATGGCTTATTCATCCTTCTCATCCCTCAAGCTCCGAAAGGATAGCTTCTGCCTCGATCAACTCAGGATTAGAAGCTCGTTCGGTAAGCTTCGAACAAACCGCTTGCAACGCACTCTTTGCGGCATCCGATCGGCCCAGTTTCTTCAAGAGTCTGGCCATACTCATCGAGGCTCGAAGTTCGAGCATGCTTGCATGCTGGTCCTGCGCGATCTTCAGGGCTTCGGCAAAACACTGCTCCGCCGCGGAAACGGATGGCTCGGACTGTTCCAGTAACAGTTCTCCTTTTAGTCGAAGCAGTTCCGCTTGCCAACACCGTTCTCCCTGAGAGTGAACAAGCTTCTGCGCCTCTGACAGTGCAGCCAAGCCTTCATCAATACGTTTCTGCCGCAAATATACTTCTGCGAGCAGAGCCAACGTAAACGTGTTGTTGAGACTCGCGCCGGCGGCTTGCGTAGCGGAGAGGCCCTTCACGAGCCTACCGAGACCTTGCTCTTCCCCCTTTTCAGCCAGAGCCCAGCCTTGCAAGGATGTCGCCCACGCTAACGTCACTTCAAATGAGTATTTGGTGGAAAGGGCAATGGCTTCTTCAGCGAGGACCAGGGTTCTGTCCGCATCGCGGATGGTGGCATAAATCCAGGAGACCGTCGCGAGGGCAAAGGCCAGCGTGAAGGGGTGTTCCAACTCTCTTGCCATGCCAATGGCCTCCTGCGACAGCGCTTCGACCTGATCGACCTCGCCCAATATCCATAGCGTTCTGGCAAGGATGATTCTCGCGGTGATGCCAGGATCCTGAGTATAAGGTAGAGCCTGCGAGCGGTGCCTATCAGGATCATACAGAGCCTTTGCGGCCAGCAAATGGGCTTTGGCTTCATCGAACCGCCCGAGAAAGGAATAGGTCGAGCCGACACTCTCGTGCGCACGAATCAGCATATCCGGGTTGTGCTCACGCTTCGCCTGAGACAAGAGATGTTCAGCCAGGTCGCACGCTATTGGAAGAGGCCCCCTGACCAGATGGAAGACCCATAACCCCCAATGAGCGAGAAAGTGATGCTCAGAGTCGCGGTCCTCCTGGGAAAGTTCCTTTGCCCTCAGATAATTTTGCTCGATCTCCTGGGAGGCGTATCCTTTTACCGTCATCATGGGGGCTCCACGTGCGATGAGGAGTTCCAATTCCAATACATCGCGCTCCGTACCTGCGGGCACATCTTTCAGCAACGTCAAGGCGCGATTGAAATGGTTCAGCGCTTCGACATTGGCTGACCGATCCGCGTCTCTTCGGGCTGCAAGACGCCAATGCGTGATGGCCGGACAGGTCAAACCTGCCTGTTCAAAGTGGTAGGCCAGGAGTTCCGGTTCCAACTGTACGCGCTCAGCGAACTTCTCTTCCAGTGTTTGCGCAATGCGGGCATGGAGGAGTCGGCGAGATTTCTTGGGAAGCGTGTTGTAGGCCGCTTCTTGAACAAGCATATGCTTAAAACGATAGCGCGACAGCGATCGTTCGCCCTCTTGCAAAATGAGCCCTGAAGCGACAAACCGATCAAGGGCACCGTTGAGCTGGCTGTCCGTTATCCCAACGGTGGCCCGCAGCAGCTCATAGGTAAATTCCCGTCCGATTGCGGCTCCGATCTGAACAATTTCCTTGATCGGCCCTAATCGGTCCACCCGTTCCATGAGCAACGCTTGCAGACTGTCCGGAATGGCCATGTCCTTTAACGGAGCCTTGAGGGTAAATGTGTCGGTTCCCTCAGCCAGCAATCCAGTCCCCAACAGACTTTTCGTTAACTCTTCGATATAAAGCGGGACGCCGTCGGTCTTCGCCAGAATCGCCTGCTGCACTTCCGGTGGAAGCACCTTTCCGCCGGTCATCGTTGCAATCAGCTCGGCGCTCTGCCGGCGCGGAAGCCGACTCAACGTCAGAAACGTGACGTGGCTGTATTCCGCCCACACAGGCCTGAAGTCCGGCCGAAAGGTGATCAGCAACAACACGCGCATCTGCCTGATCCGGTCGATGATTCGGGTCATGAGGTCCAGCGTGGTTGGATCAAGCCAATGGGCATCCTCTACGATGAGCAATGCAGGGAAGCAATCCGCCAGCTTTTGCAGGTACTGCATGAGCGCTTCTAGAGTCATGTCCTTACGTTTGTCGGGTGACACGGTCAGCGGTGGATGCTGAATATCTCCACTGATCGAGAGCAGATCCGCAAGCAAAACAACCGTGACGCGGTCGTCCAGCCCGCTGTTGACCGCCAGGATGTCGAGCTTCTGCAGTTGCGTGGGGGCACTGTCCTCACTGGTCAGCCCCGCCGCCTGACGCAGATATGTAATCACTGGATAGAGCGCCGCATTGGTATGGTAAGGTGAGCATTGAAATTGAATCGCCTGATAACGCTCCTCGGCAAGCCGGTCACGCAGAAAGCGGACCAACCGCGACTTGCCGATGCCGGCCTCACCACCGAGAAGGACGACCTGTCCTTCACCCTCTACTGCCTCGCGCCAGCGACCCAAGACAAGCGCCGTTTCGTGCTCTCTGCCTATGAAATCGACTAGTCGGCCAGATCGATACGACTCGAACCGGCTGCCCGACGGTTTGGCACTTAGAACCTGCCAGACCTGGACTGGTGTCTCGAACCCCTTGAGAGAGACAGTTCCCCCATCAACACACTCGAACTCGCCCCCGACAAGACGCTTCGTCACCGGATCAACGATTAATTGATTCGGCGCAGCCAGTCCCTGGAGACGAGCTGCTAGATTCGGAGTTTCACCGAACACCGACCGTTCCTTGGCGGTGTCTTGTCCGATGAGTTCCCCTACGATGACGGATCCAGTCGCAATCCCAATTCGCACCGCAATTTCGAATTCCTGATGAAGAAGAGAATCACGAGGCAGGGCCTTCACTAGCTCCAGCACGGCCAGTCCGGCATGCACCGCACGCTCTGCATCGTGCTCATGGGCATGGGGGTATCCAAAATACACTAATAGTCCGTCACCCATGTATTTTGCGATATAGCCGTTGAATCGGCTGATCGCTTCCCCACAGGTATCGAGAAAACGTCGGACAGCCGCTTGGAGGTCTTCAGGGTCCAATCGGCGAGCCAGCGCCGTCGAGCCCACAAGGTCACAAAACATGACCGTCAATTGGCGACGTTCCGCTTGATCTCGGCCAGCAGGGAATGGCTTTGTTTCCTGACCGGTTAAAACAGGCAGAGCCTCCAAGCCATTGCCTTCATGGTTTTGTGAGAGTTGGCCGATGGCGCGCAAGAGTTTTTTTCGATGGCCCAATACAACGCCCAGTGATGTCAAATCACCATCATTCAGTTCGGGCAAGACGTCCCAGGTAATGGCGTTCTGCTGAAACGCTTCTCGATAGCGCTCAAGGCCAAGACTCTCCAGCCATGCGGATACGCGATCATCCATGATCAACACCGTCTCAGATAGGTATTCAAACGCTGATCACCGAGGGGGAAAAGATGGGCGATGCCTCTCTTAGAGACCGCGGTGGCTTCATTGATAGTGACCATATGACAAACGGCTCGACGAAGATTCTCCTTCAACCTCTTGTGGAATAAAGAGAGTATCGGTTCATCTCCATCGGGTGTCCCTGATCGCCTACCTACTCGAGCGAGTGATTCTGCACTCGATCAAGCGCGAAGAAAACGGACCAGCATGACACGTCGCCTGGCACTATTCTGAGGCAGATCGCTCACAATTATTGATCGTTTTGAGTCTTGCCGGTCAGGATGCAATGGAGTATGGCTTTCACGACAATCGCAAGTCAATTATTCAGGACACGGACGGACGAATCTTAACCTGATCATCACTTTACTCCGGCAGAAGCCGTCTCGAAGACGATTCGTTGACGACCAATCGACTCCGCTCGTATGATTTCTCCCCCATGACCAAACAACCTCAGCAGGGGCAGATGATCCCCGTCCTGTTTGTCGTTCTGATCAGCCTCATCATCGTCGCGGTATGGACCTGGAAACGGCTTTCGGTCGAGGCCCAGGACTATATCGTTGATCAGGCGGTGCCGATGGCTACGATCGGTCTTGTGGCTGTCGGCCTACTGTTCATTTTGCTGAGGTCGCTCTACCGCCGCCACGAAAAGTCTCGTGAGCGAGCCAGACTCCTATCGCTGTTCGAGCGAGAAACCGTCCAGGACAAACGACTTGACCTTGCGTTTACCTTGCTTGAAGTCAATGCGTATGGCGTCGATGGGCTTCAATCGGCCGTGCCAGCCTTGAAGGAGCTGTTTATCACCACCCTACAACGAGCGTTGGGTGATAAACAGCATCGCATCAGGGGCATGGCAGCCAGTCATCTGGGGGCGTTGCAAGATCTGTCGGTGGTGCCGCTCCTCGTGAAGGCCCTGGAAGATGACCACGCCTACGTGCGTTCCTGCGCCGCGTTGGGGTTGGGGCGGCTGCGGGCCACCGATGCACGTGAGCGGCTAACGTTCGTGATGGAACATGATTGGGATCAAACCGCAAGAAGTCGAGCGAGGGAAGCACTGGACCGGATGCGGGAGTGACGATCATGCGGTTTGCGGCTCGGCCTATTCCTGCATCCACTCAATCACAGCAATCTCAGGCCGGCAGTTCAAACGAAATGGGAGGAACGACCACCCTAACCCTCGGTTGACGTACAGCCTGTGTGGGCCGGATTCGTGCCAGCCGGCCACACGGCCATTGCACCCGGGAGGAAGCCAGAAAGTGGGAATCCCTGGTACTCGCCATTGCCCCCCGTGACTATGGCCACAGAGAATTAAGTCAACGGCATGATTGGCATCCACATAGTCGAGGATGTTGGGAGCATGGGCAAGCAGCAACGTAAAACGAGACTCGGCGCGAGGCGGGACACATCGAAGATCCGCACGATGTAGTGATGGATCATCGACGCCGACAATGGCGAGTTCTCCCTTTCCCGCTGAGACGATGGCACTCTGGTTCACCAGCAGCGTGATCTTGTGTCGATCGGCAAGTTCGGCATATTGTGCAACCGGCACACCGCTGTAGTGGTCGTGATTCCCCAGCGTCATGTACACAGGCGCAATGGTGCGGAGCTGTTCGAGGAATCGAAAGAGATGGGGGAGTCCTTCGGGAACGTTGAGCAGGTCCCCGGTGATGAAAATCCAGTCTGGACGGAGCTCATCCACGGTCTGTACGATGCGCTCGTGCCGCAGGCAATACCGGTCAATATGCAGGTCCGTAATATGGACGGCACGACCAGTCAGAACTCCATGCACCTGCGTGTACCGTGTCACCTCATGCTCTGCAAGGCCGAATTCCCAGTCGGGAATGAGGCTGAATAGTCGGTAGAGGGGATGGCCGAGACAGTAGCCGATAGAGGCGCGCGCGCGATCAGGCCATGACACCGTCCGTCGCCGGCTCATTCTGCAACCTGTCTCTTGCCTGATCGTTTCCACATGGACGGGAAAAGTATACCATGGGCTTATGTTTCACCAGATTTGACAACACCTTTGCGCTATTCATGGTCAGTCCAACGAAGGAATACCTGTGACGCAACCAATCGAGCCCTTCCTCACTAGCAACGTGCCTGGAATCGGTGGACAAATCCGCACCGTGCCCGAAGACTTTCAGGTCGAGGAACGGCCGCTCTACCTTCCTTGCGGGGAAGGTGAACATCTGTACATCACGATCACTAAGCGAGGCCTCTCCACGCCGGATCTTGTTCGCCGACTTTCCTCTACATTAGGCGTGAAGGCTCAGGCCATCGGCGTGGCAGGATTAAAGGATTCACGAGCCGTCACCACTCAGATGGTGTCGCTGCAAGGAGTCACCCCGGAACAGGTATCTAGCCTCAAGACCGATGACTCAATCTTGAGTCTTCAGATCCTCGGGCGCCATCGTAATCGGTTACGAACCGGTCATCACTCTGGCAATCACTTCCGTTTAGTCATCCGTAATGTCGCCGATCACGCGGCTGAAACCGTGCAGGCCGTTCTTCAACAGCTGAGCACACGCGGCGTGCCCAACTACTTTGGCCCTCAACGTCAAGGAAAGCGGGGCGATAACTACGAGGTGGGCGCCGCACTCCTCCACGATGCGCGCCGGCGAGAAAAGATGAACCGTTCCCAGCGCATCTGGTACCTCAACACCTATCAGTCGTTTTTATTCAATCGCATCCTCGCCCGGCGCATCGATCAGATCGATCGCCTGTTCGTCGGTGATTGGGCGACAAAACTGGAGAATGGCGCCTGTTTTCAGGTTGAGAATGCTGAAAGCGAACAGCCTCGCGCAGATCGTTTTGAGATCAGTCCGACCGGCATCCTCTTCGGCTCACGCGTGTCCTGGGCGAGTGGCGAGCCTGGTGGAATCGAAGAAGCTGTCATTGCTGAAGCAGGCACAAGTAAAGAGAGTCTCGTCGCCGCCGCGAAAGCTTGTGGATTCCGTGGCGAACGCAGAGCGTTCCGCATCCCCCTCACTGAACTTGAATGGTCACTCAGCGGTGATGTCCTTACCCTATCTTTCAGCCTCCCTCCCGGCGCCTACGCCACGAGCGTACTCCGAGAACTGATGAAAATATCCCCCACGAATGCGTAGTTCCTCTCATTTTCTTTCCCCTGCCATAGCGGGTGGTACTATATGTTCACATCCATTGAGGACGGCTGTGAACCACTACCAAGAACGCGTATGCCTTCAAGGCCACATTATTGACTCCCTCGTGCTCGCTAAGGTGCTCGATCTCATCCTGATGATGGGAGGAACCTTCGACCTGGAGGACGTGCACATCGGCAAGACCAGGGAGGAACCGTCTCATACTCGTATCCGGATCCAAACTGCTTCAAGAGCGCTCCTAGACGATATTTTGAAGGCGATTCAACCACACGGCGCCTCGATCGAACATGAGGCCGACTGCCGTACCGACGGTGCGCCCGCGGATGGGGTGTTACCCGATGACTTCTATGCCACGACACACCTCCCCACCCAGATCCGGCTCAACGGTCAATGGTTGGACGTCGATCGAATCGAGATGGACCTCGCAATCGCAGTCAGCGAGGCAGGCTTTGTCGCCCAGGCCGTGCCGATGGGCGAAGTTCGTCGTGGGGATCAAATCGTGATCGGTCGAGAGGGGGTGCGTGTCATTCCCCTCCAGCGGCCACGCGAACGAGACGTCTTTGGGTTCATGGAGTCCCAGGTCTCGGCTGAACGGCCCCATGGCCATATCATCGCCGACATCGCAACTCGGATGCGTCAAATGAGAGAGCGACACAGAGAGAGGCAGAGCGACTCACACGTCTTACTGGCCGGTGGACCAGCCATCATTCATGCCGGTGGGCGTGAGGCGCTGACCTGGCTGATCGAACAGGGGTTTATTCATATCCTGTTTTGTGGGAATGCGCTGGCTGCTCATGACATGGAAGCTGATCTGTTCGGCACGTCACTCGGCTACGGGCTGACAGCAGGGCGCGCAGTCCCGCATGGCCATGAGCATCATTTGCGGACCATCAACCGGATTCGAGCCATTGGCGGTATTGAGGCGGCGGTCACGTCGGGAATGATCAAGCAAGGAATCATGGCAGCCTGTGTCCGCCAAGGCGTCCCGGTTATCATGTCTGGAACGATTCGTGATGATGGTCCCTTGCCCGGAGTGATCACGGATTCCGTTCTGGCACAACGCGCGATGCGCACCTTGATCCCCGGCGTTGGACTGGCGCTCCTCGTCGCCTCGACGCTCCACTCCGTGGCGACGGGCAATCTTCTTCCGGCAACCGTTCCCACAGTCTGTGTCGACGTGAACCCGTCGGTCCCAACTAAGTTGGCCGACCGCGGGAGCTTTCAGGCGGTCGGCCTCGTCATGGATGCGGCATCGTTTCTGTCGGAACTTGCCAGGCTGTTGGGAAAGTCGACATGAGCCGCCTCCTCGTCTGTCCCCCGGAGTTTTTTGGGATTGAGTATGAAATCAATCCCTGGATGCGGCTTGCCAATCGCGTAAATCACGGAAGGGCGATGCGACAGTGGCATGAATTGATGCGAGTACTCGAAAAAGACGTGGGCGTCGTACTCGAACGAATGACTCCCATTCCTGGGTTGCCCGACCTCGTATTTACGGCCAATGCCGGCATCGTGGTGGGACGAACCGCTGTCGTGAGTCGCTTCCGGTACCCTGAGCGCCAGCCTGAAGAGGCTCATTTTGAAGATTGGTTCCGTGGGCAGAGCTATGACGTGGTCAAAGTAGAAAAAGAGCTGTATTTTGAGGGAGCAGGCGACCTCCTGGGTTTTCCAGAATACTGGTTCGGTGGCTATAGGCAACGATCGGATTTCCACGTCTTCCCGGTTCTCAGTGAGCGTTTTCACCGAGAAATCATTCCCCTCGAACTTGTCGACAGCCGCTTCTATCATCTGGATACCTGCCTCTGTCCCTTGAGCGGTGGCGAGCTCCTCTATTTCCCTGCTGCCTTTGATCGCTATGGCCAGGCAGCGATTGCAGAACGGATTCCTGACAAGCTGCGTCTTGCCGTTCCGGAAGATGAAGCCCTACAGTTCGCCTGCAATGCTGTCTGTGTCGGGAAACATGTCGTTCTCCCTGCGGGATGTCCCACCACTCAGGCCTGGCTCCGTATGCGAGGATATGAAATCCACACAGCTCAGCTCGATGAGTTCATGAAATCCGGTGGGTCGGCCAAGTGTCTCACACTCGCGTTGGACTGAGAAAAGTCATCGGTCAATCGATGAACGGACACGAATTTATTCTGATCAATGACGAATGACTATTGCCCAATCACTTTTTCCTGAACAGAAACGCGCCATACATGCCGGCAATCGCGATCGTAACGAGCTCAATGGTCAGAAGCATGCGGCTCACAACAGCGTCCGGAGTTGGTGGAGAGAGGATGAAATACATGCCGAGAAACTCCGGGGTCTGCGTCGGCGGTGTCTCCCATGGAGGGAACAAGACAGCCAGAATGAGCACGACGACCATCCCGTAGAGTACCGCGAGATTGAGTTGATCTGGTGCCGAGGTGTTAGAGGGTTGAGTAGCCGGCCGACTATCCGATCGGTCGGCGAGTCGTCGACCGCATTGGATACAGAAACGGTTGATCTCCGGTTGTGACCGGCTGCAGGTTGGGCAGGCTTGCATAACGCGTACAAACGAAAGCTGGAGTAGTGAGAGCCTAACATAAAAAGCCACAGTAATTCCTGGTTCAGTGATCAGGATCAGGAAAGAAGTTTAGAAATGATAGCCGACGCCGAAAGAGACGAGGTGCATTTTGTAGGTGGCATCCGTGCCAAAGAAGAAGGGAAAGAGTTCCGGGTTGTCTGCGAATGCAAAGCGTGCGTAGTTAAACTTCCATTCTGCAAATGCAGTCAGGTGTTTCGTAACGTAGTATTGGAGCCCAGCCTTAACGTTGAGTCCAAGTCTCGCATTATCGGACGAGGAACTGGGCGAGTCTGGCGCCAGTCCTTCCCCACTGATTCGAGCAAAGAAGATTCCAGGTCCAAAACCGATATATGGTTGCAACCTGGTTTTATGATAGCGAAACATAAGATTAAAAGGCGCCACAGTCAGGACGCGAAGGTGTGCACCTTGAAGAGTTGCGCTCGCTGTTACGCCGGGGAATGCGGAGTTCTGAAAAGTATGAGCTTGTTGTTCGATGTGGGGAGTCGTGTGAAACACTTCCGCTTCGAGACCGAACCAACGAACCGAATCAAAGTAATGCCCAACTTTTCCTCCGAACATGAAGGAGGTGGAGAGATCGAGATCGCTGTGAGTCGTCCCTTGAACGAAAAACTGCGAATTGATGTCGACGTTCGTGAGACCTCCACCCAGAGAGGGTAAAGCAACTCCGAATTGCCCAGCAACGTAGGTTTCACCATGCGCAGTGGGAACAACAAAAAATAGGGACGAAAACAACAGCGCTGTTGCAGAGATTCCTGAGGAGACTCGTGTCGCATGCCAGCGTTTCATCGGAATCCTCTGGATTGCCTGTATATATGCCCACCTTCCATCTTATGACTTGACCAGGTAGTGGCGAAGTTAATTCTAGAATCCTGACAAGGGACGAACAGGCCATCTGCCGTTCGCATGGCGCAATCCTCATTCATTGACAGATACTCGATAGCTTCTTATATAATCCGTCTTCCCAAATGGATGGGTGATGATTTCGCCATGAGGCAGATTCGCTTATGCCGGCCACAATCAACAAGTTCGGCGTTATTGGAGCTGGAGCCTGGGGCACAGCCCTGGCCAAACATCTGGCCGAAAAGGGTCTGGAGGTTCGCCTCTGGGCCTATGAACACGACGTCGTCAACGCCATCAACACCTCTCATGAAAATCCTGTCTTCCTGAAAGGTGTCCCTCTTCCATCAAATTTAACGGCCACTTCCTCACTGGTTGAAACCGTACATGGCTGTGATGGGGTTCTGCTTGCCGTTCCTTCACACCTAACCCGATCCGTGTTGCATCAGTTGGCACCCTACATCTCAGAGCCCCTACCGTTCGTGTGCGCAACCAAAGGCATAGAAGAAACCACGGCCAAATTGATGACCCAGGTCATGGAGGACGAGTTGTCGCCGGCCATGCGCCGCTTCCTCATGGTGCTGTCTGGACCCAGTTTCGCCTCCGAATTCAGCATTGGGAAGCCCACTGCCCTGTGCCTGGCTGGCTCCGATGAACAACTCGTGCGGCAGTTTCAAGGTGCCTTGATGACGCCTGTATTTCGTGTGTACGCCGATACAGATGTCATCGGCGTCCAACTCGGTGGAGCCCTAAAAAATGTCATGGCACTAGCTGCCGGTGTAATCGATGGTCTGAACCTCGGACTCAATGCCCGCGCGGCGCTCATTACTCGAGGCCTGGCTGAAATCATCAGGCTCGGCGCTGCAATGGGAGCCGATCCGCGCACGTTTTATGGACTGTCCGGGGTCGGCGATCTGGTCCTGACCTGTACAGGTACACTCAGCCGAAACCATTCGGTAGGCGTTCGCCTCGGCCAGGGAGAAAAGTTGGAGACAATTTTGGCAGGCATGCAGGCTGTCGCTGAAGGCGTTCGGACGGCACGTGCCGCATTAACATTGGCTCGGCGCCATCAGGTCGATATGCCGATCATACAAGAAATTCATTCCGTCCTGTATGACGATAAATCTTGCAGGAAGGCCGTGACTGATTTGATGGAGCGGGATGCAAAATCAGAGAAGGGGTGGACATGAATCCGGAAGGACTCGAACGGCTGTTGCAGCAAGTCCGTCAAGGCGATGCCACGGTGGAACAGGCACTTCAGCGCCTGCGGTCACTGCCTTTTGAGGATCTGGGCTTTGCCTCCGTCGATCATCATCGGTCATTACGACAAGGGTTCCCCGAGGTCGTCTTGTGTGAAGGGAAAACCACCGCGCAGATCATCGCCATCGCTCGGGCGCTCATTAAGAAACAAGGCCCGTTTCTTGCCACTCGTGCCAACCCATCGGTTGGGCGAGCCATTCGCCGCCTGGATCGGCGAGCACAGTACTATCCCGATGCACGCCTGGTGGCGATTCGCACTTCCAAGCAGAAACAACATGGGCATATACTCGTAGTGACCGCGGGAACGGCGGACGTGCCCGTGGCGGAAGAAGCTCGTGTGACAGCAGAAGTGATGGGCAGCCACGTCGAGCGACTGTACGATGTCGGGGTTGCGGGTATCCATCGACTGCTCGGCAAGAGAGATCGGCTGTTCGATGCGAAGGTCGTAATCGTCGTGGCTGGCATGGACGGTGTCCTGCCGAGCGTGGTGGGAGGGCTGGTCCACTGCCCGGTCATTGCCGTGCCAACCAGCCGAGGCTATGGTGCGAGCTTCGGAGGAGTCGCTGCGCTGCTGACGATGCTCAATTCCTGCGCGGCGGGTGTAGGCGTGATGAATATCGACAACGGATTCGGCGCGGCCTGCCTCGCACATCGGATCAATATGTTGGGAGTAGAGAAATAGACGCGGGAGAAACAAATGAGCCTCTATTTCACTTCCAGTAGGCCTCGCTTCGGCCAGGCGACCATCACGGTGCGTAACCCTTTTTCTCCATTGGCCAACAACTTTGTCCGCACTTCATACGAATAGATGCCCACCCCGGCGAGTTGTTTTCGGTGATCCTGGCCATCCCACGCAAGTTCGACGGACACCTTCGATCGTCCTGTCTCCCCATCCACGGCTGGAGGGACTTGGATGGGCTGTCGATACGTGAGAAACCGCAGTGAGCTCTTCGACGGAGAACTAATGAGCGCGGTCACCTCCAAAATCGTGGATCCATCCACTTCTTTCGGAAGCTGTACCGTAACGGAAAACTGAAGAGGTCCGTTACCCAGAGCATATGGTGTCGGGGTAATGTTAAGGCCGACAATTTTAAGCTGAGGCTCGGGTCTGGGAGCGCGGGGGGGCTTCACTTTCGAGAGGCTGTCTGCTGGAAATACGGCCATCAGAGAAGCACACAGGGTGAGCAACCCGAGCAGACGTCTCAGATGATGGAGCGTATTGGACGATTTCAACAAAAACTCTGAACCATGCTTTCATGAGTGGAGGGCGTCACGTCCGCCACGATGCCACTTGACCATATTCCTAGGGGAATACCATAGCACCCCTGGGCTGTCAACGAAGCGTCGAGAATGAACCAGCGATTGCCGTTCGTCCACGCCTTCGGTAAGATGTCCGGTCATTTTGCGCATCGCATGTGAGGAACTGAATGGGCCGTCATTTGCATTTCGATTGTTTCTCCGGGGTCAGTGGAGATATGGTCCTGGGCGCATTAGTGAGCGCAGGGTTACCATGGATTGACTTGGTCAAGGGCCTCAAAGGACTCAAGCTTACCGGCTACACATTGCGGAAGCGCGAGGTACATCGTGGCGCACTCCCGGCAATCAAGGTCGACGTGATCGTTCAACAAGGGTTTCAACGGCCGCTGACCCTCACTCGCATTCGAAAGATCCTTGCCGACAGCACGTTGCCAGGCCCGGTCAAGGAACGGAGCCGGTTGGTCTTTGATCGACTGGCTGAAGCTGAAGGAGTGGCGCATGGTGTCGATCAAAAAGATGTTCACTTTCATGAAGTCGGGGTGGTCGATTCGTTTATCGATGTTGTCGGTGGCGTGCTGGGGTGCTATCTCTTGAACGCCACCCGAGTCACCGCGTCTCCGATCAATGTTGGGGCCGGGTCGATTCAAACCTCACACGGACTCTTACCGGTTCCAGGACCCGCGGTGGCGGCGCTGGCAAGGGGAGTTCCGATCTACGCCGACGGTCCGCGCTGTGAGCTTGCCACCCCCACCGGGGTTGCGCTGCTTCTGACATTGGCGTCTGAATTCGGCCCTCTGCCGACGATGAGAAGTATGGCCCTGGGCTACGGGGCCGGCGACCACAATCCAGACGGGTGGCCGAATGTCTTGCGCCTGTTTGTGGAGGAAGAGCCCACGTCGGCGGCCAATCAGACCGAGCGGATGATACAGATTGAGACGAATCTTGACGACCTCAGTCCACAAACCTACGAATACATCATGGAACAGCTCTTTCAGGTCGGTGCTGTTGATGTCGTACTGGTTCCCGTCATCATGAAGAAAAGCCGGCCAGGAATTCTGCTGAGCTGCCTAGCCACTGAAGACCGGACGGATGCCGTGGTCGAGGTCCTCTTCCAGGAAACGACCACGCTCGGAGTGCGGCTTCATGAGGTACGCCGACGGGTCCTCACCAGGCGATTCGTCCCCGTCACGACCCAAGGTGGAGTCGTTCGCATGAAAGTTGCCGAGATCGGCGCCGGATGGGAAAAAGCAGCCCCCGAATATGAGGACTGTAAGGCAATCGCGCAACGAACCGGCCGCCCTCTCAAGACGGTGATGGAGGAAGCACTAATGGCCTATCGACGAGGACGCAAAAAGACGAGAATCACAATGGCGCGAGGCCGAGCATGACCGTGCTGTACTACGTGCTCCTCTTTCTCGTTTCCGTCGTGGTCACACTTGGTGGTTGCGCACTCTTTACGAACGCCATTGAATGGTTTGGCAAGCGGCGGGGTATCTCCGAGGGTGCCGTCGGCAGTGTCTTTGCCGCCATCGGCACGACCCTGCCTGAAACCTCGATCCCGATCATTGCGATTTTCTTTGGCGATAGCCATGAAGAGGTTGAGGTTGGCTTAGGTGCCATCTTAGGCGCCCCGTTCATGCTCAGCACACTGGTGCTGCCCATTCTGGCGATTCTTCTGCTGCTCTATGCCCGGGCTGGCAAGCGGACGGCTCAATTTCACCTCAACTATCGTGAAGTGTTGACAGACCTCACATTTTTTATGATCGGCTATTTTATCGCTCTGGGATGCGCCTTCGTACCGTCCAAACTGATTCACTTCATCGCAGCTGGTGTATTGGTCTGTTTGTATATTTACTACATGAAGCTCAAATTTGCACCGGCTGATGGGGAAGAAGGTGGTGAGCTGGAACCACTGATTTTCGACAAGCACGCAGCCACGCCGTCCTATGCGATGATCGGATTTCAATCATTCTTGGGGTTAGGGGGATTGATATTAGGCGCCCATCTTTTTGTCATGGCTGCAGAATCGATGGCCGGCTTGTTCGCCATGTCGCCGTTGATTTTAGCGCTCCTCATCGCGCCGCTCGCCACCGAGCTACCCGAGATGTCCAATAGCTTTCTCTGGCTCTATCGCAAGAAAGACCGGCTCGCCGTGGCCAATGTTACGGGCGCCATGGTCTTTCAAGGCACCTTCCCGGTTGCGCTGGGGTTGATCGGAACCGAGTGGGTCATTGCATCATCTGCATTGACCACCATGATCTTAGCCGTGCAGGCGGTAGGACTCTGTCTCCTGCAAATTCTGATCGGAGGTCGGTGGCGACCGTGGCTACTCGCCGCCGGGGCGGCGTTCTATATCGGCTATACGGTGCATCTCTATGTCAACTGAACCGCGATCACCTCACACACATTCCTCATCCTCCCAACTCCCCTTGCTGGGAATCACGATGGGAGACCCGGCCGGCATTGGTCCAGAAGTCATCGCCAAGGCGCTGGCAGGCGCTCATTTGCGTAACGTCTGCCGGTCGGTTGTCATCGGATCCCTTCCCGTCATGGAGCGAACGATCAAGTCACTGAAGCTCAAACTGAACGTAGTCCGAGTTCACGGGCATGACCCGATGGCGCCACGTAGAGGAACGGTAGCGGTACTGGATCCACTGGAGACACCGCTGCGACGCTTCAAGTCCGGGATTGCCGCGGCAGAGACCGGCGCCGCTTCAGTCGCCTTCATCAAAAAGGCTGTTGAGCTGGCTCAGATCGGCTGTATCGAAGGTATGGTGACGGCACCCATCAACAAAGAAGCCATCAATATGGCCGGCTGCCGGTACCCAGGCCATACCGAGTTGCTGGCTGATCTCACACAGGCGAGCGAGTCAGGCATGATGATCGTGGGCGGGCCGTTACGCATCATGTTTGTCACGACACACGTCGCAATCAGAGATCTCTCGGCGCTGCTGACCCAGGCCAAAATTGAAAAGGCGATCCACTTGGCTCAATTGGCGCTGACGACACTGTTTGGCATCAAGCGCCCCAGGATAGGAGTGGCTGCCCTCAATCCGCATGCCGGTGAGCATGGATTGTTTGGCGATGAAGAAGCTCGAATCATTCTCCCGGCATCACGCGCCACCCAACAACAGGGCATTCTGGCAAGTGATCCCTTGCCGGCTGATACGCTGTTTGGGAAAGCTGCGAAAGGGTCATTTGACGGCGTCGTCGCCCTCTACCACGATCAGGGTCTCATTCCCCTGAAGCTGGTCGCCTTCGGCACCTGCGTCAATCTCACCGTGGGCTTGCCGATCATCCGCACCTCAGTGGATCATGGAACCGCGTTTGATATCGTCGGGAAAGGGGTCGCTGATCCCGGAAGCCTGATTGAGGCTATCAAACTGGCTGCCAAGATCGCTCAGAATAAAACAGCGGCAACTCCGATCAAGAAGGGACGGACCAAACGTGTTGCTTGATATTTCGAAGGGCCTTGCCGTGGTTCGGCGTCAGATTGACGAATTGGAGACGCTTGAGAAACAGACACTTCAAGACCTGAATACCGTCGCTGGAACGGAACGAATAGAAAAATGGAAAGCTCGCACAGTCGCGTCTCTCACCAATTCCGTAGGCGATCGGGAAGGACAAATCTTCGCGAGCGTCCAACCAGGGCCATCGTTTACTCATGATTTGGTTGAAGAGTTCACGGATCTTGTGGAGTGCTATCGCACGCCCCTGAGCATATTGGCCAAGCAATTGGCCCAGGCTCCACCAACTCGGAGTTGAGGGTGGACTCCTCTCTTCCCCCTGCCGCGATCAAACGCCTTGGGCAGAACTTTCTCATCGACCCCAACATTGTTCGAAAAATCGTCGCACTGGCTGAGCTCACCCCGACTGATACCGTTTTGGAAATCGGGCCTGGGCGCGGCATCCTCACCGATGCGCTGTGTGATGTGACTGGCCACGTTATGGCCGTCGAGATTGATCCACTGCTCTATGCGTACCTGACTGAACGACAGCCCCAGTTTTCCAATCTCACGCTCGTCCTCGACGATGCGATGACCTACCCGGTCGAGCAGCTTCCGAGCGGCACCATCGTCGTCGCCAATCTTCCCTATTGTTTATCCACTCCCCTTCTCTTCCGGCTCCTCGATCAGCGCAACCGTTTTCCCCGCATGGTGCTGATGCTGCAAAATGAAGTGGCTGATCGACTCGTGGCCAAGCCCGGAGGTTCGGACTACGGAGTCCTATCCGTCATGGCACAATATGCGACAGAGATCACGAAAGCGTTCCGGGTCTCTGCCCAGTGCTTCCGACCACGACCGCAAGTCGGCTCTGCTGTGGTTCTGCTCAAGACCAAGCATCAGAGAGCACTGAACCAGGAAGAAGAGCCCAAATTCGCAGCACTGGTGAAAGCCGCTTTCGCCCACCGCCGCAAGACACTCATCAATTCGCTCAAAGATCAGGGATACGATCAGAAGCTGGTGGCAGCTGCGTTGGAAGCGCTTGCACTCTCTCCATCTCTTCGTGCGGAAATCCTTTCCATCGAGCAGTTTATCGAACTGACCCGCCGCATTTATGGATGAGGCTTCTCGCCCATCTATCAGTAACAGTCCGAGACAGGCGAGACCCGAATGGCACTGCGACCTTACTCCACCCAAGCCAACGCTGGCAAGAAAGAGGTCCACGTTGTGTAGGCTCACACCTTACGTGGTGCGCATGTGGATTTTGAACATGACGCGGCGGCTCTTATCGCGATCTGGATGTCCGGCATCGTTGCGCAGGAGGTTCTGTTTCCCACGCCCATTCGCGGTGGCTTTCTGCAAGAAGCACTCATAGGCCCACGGAAGCTTCTCGCGGATCACTTCCAAGCTTTTAGCCAGCACCGCAAATGAGCGTTCCTGACTAAGTCTCAGATTGCGTATATCGTCACCCAGATCATCGGTGTATCCCTCGATCACAAAGGCTTCTACTTCTTGCTCTCCAGGCCTGCAGACGAGTGAGGCGTAGTGTGGCATGGTCTCGGACAAGAAAATGTCGGCCGTCGGAAGCAACGTGCTTTTCCCAAACTCAAAGGTAATCGCCGTATCCGGCACCGTAATCGTGTGGGTGCTCGGCATTTTGGTTTCCAGTGCTGGATCAGGTGAATCGATTCTCGGTGTGCTATCCGTTGGAGTACCACGGCTCTTGGCCAAATTGGTATTTCCATCCTCGACGCGAGTCATATAGGCCACGAGCAAGAGAATGAAGATGACGGCGAGCGAGGTCATAAGATCGGCAACCCCACTCGTCACCACCGCTGAGTTGTCACGCGAGTCCTGTGTAAAGCTCGACTTCATCCCTTTCGCTCTCTCCGTGCTGTTTCAGGTGAGACGAGATGGTTTTCCCGAATTGCGATCTTTATGCATAGGACGTGCAGGTTCAGTCGTTGTTGTAGTGGTGCTTCTGAGACCCTGCAACATCGTTTCGATTTCGCCTTGAGACAGCCGCACCGGGGAGGCATGCTCCTTCATCGAACGGTTGAGGTCTTGAATGGCGTCCAGTATAGGATTCATCATGGGTCGTAACGCCCGCTGAACCTCGTGACCGATCTCCGCTGGCAAATCATCAAACTTCATTGGTGCATGTTTGGATTGTAGCGCCGTGATCGCCTGCGCGGCTGAGTTCAGCGCTGCGACGGTGGACCCGAGGCGCTGCTGCACGGCCTCGACAAGCTGATGTGCGGTGTCGTTTCGGATCGGAGTGGCGATGGCCACCGGAGATCCGTTCGACGATGGGGACCCCTGGGAATGTTGGTCCGTAGCCCTCTGCGGAAACATTTCGTCCAGGAGGGAGATGCACTCCCGGTGTCGGTTGTCCAACCGATGCCAGAAAGAATGTTCGAGGAGGGTGAACGCATTGGCACACGCCAAGCCGACGATGGATGTCACAAACTTTCCTGAGAGGCCGTTGATCAGTCCTTGGATGCCATCGATCTCCGACCCGTTCGCATGGAGCTTGCTGAGGCCAATCAAGATGGCCAGGAAGGTGAACATCAACCCCATGCCCGTCATGAAGGCTGGAAGTTGCCGATAAAATCGGACGTTGAGATGAGCAGCGCAGAGGGATTCGAACGAGAAAAACTCACTTGCGGAACGCTGACTATGGACGGTCGGCTCAAGAAACCAGGCGGATTGCTCTACCGCGAGGGTCTTGCGATATGAAAACCAGTCTCTGGCAAAGTCCTGTTCCGACCGTACCGCCTGATCCAATGTGTGCAGATCGTCAAGATCGCGTCGCGTTTCTGACGACACATCAAGACGCGCTCGTTTTTTTGCCAACGCCGGAATAACCAGCCAATCTTTGGACACCTGTTGCCGTGCCAGCACCAGAGGCGCGACAGACGAGTGAAAGCGCGCAAGCGTCCCTTGGATTTGTAACAAACCCCTGAGGAGCACTGCGCTATGCCAGAAACACAGGGTCAAGATCCCCGCAGCACCGATCCAGCTAAGCGCAGGACTCTGGAGCCCACCGACAACCGTGACATCGCGAGTAAGCCATTCCCAAAGAGCGGTGATTGAATCCACGTCATTCATGAGGCAAACCTCACTGGAGCCCTACACACCATTCTCAGTAAGAGAAAAACCAGAATGTCACCCTCAACTTCTGTGCCAGAGAGAAATGCGAGAAATGGCCGTGTATCCCTGCACGGTTGGAATAACGTCATAACAGGAGGGAAGTTTTTGCCGAGAGGGCGGCAAGTTCTGTAGGGCTCACGGATGCACAGCTACCTCAACAAAACTCTCCGTTGCTTTTGAGGTGTGAGAACTTGGTGTATGCTCACCCTTCGTTGACAACCAGAAAGAGGAAACGCTATGCACTTTGTCCGAATAGGCAACCATGCGTTCAACCTGGATCTCATCTCTCACTGTGAGGTGCAGATTTGGCATGATACCGTCTCGGTCAAGATCTATATGACAGGGACCGCCAACAATACTCCGGTGGTCTTGAACGAGGAGGACGCTAAGCAGTTCTGGAAATACATCGAGTATATCTCGGAGAAGCCGGTCTAATTCGGTCAGTGTTCAATGGCTCTTCCTTTTCACCCCCCGCTGAACTGTCAAGCGTAAGGTATTGTGAGTCGATTGAAGGAGGCTATTCGTGTTAGGGTTTGAGGTGTTTAAACCAGTGTGTGTGTAGACAAACCCGCTGAACGGGGAGGGCGATTCAAATGAATCGAAAGAGAGTGCTTGGTCGACTTACGGGTATTCTGTGTGTGCTGCTCTCAGTCACAGGATGTGCAAGCGAATTCTCCGTTCTCAGCGCATCGGGTGAACCCATCTTGATTGCTCGCCGAGGTTATTCGCCGAGCGAATGCACGGAGAAGGTGAAAGACGACGCCGCTCGTATGGGTGTCTCATTGCGATATATTCACATCCGTGGCAGTGCCGTTGGCCGTTCGTTACTCTGGCCCTTCGAAGCAGGATATGCCTGTGAAGCTGGGATCGGCCCAGAGCAGGGCCCAATCGGCACTTATCCGAGCCATCTCAGGATCCTTTCCCGGGGATCGTGATTCAACCTTTCGAGCATGATCCTACTGTTCTCTTTTACCTAAGAGTGATCTAACTTATTCGGAGTGCCCAGACTAGTTCTGGGTCTTGGCCCGATAAGACTCCGCCGGTCTTCCAAGTTCTCACCAGAGAGTGTCTCATTGACCAACTAGAGCTGTTTTGATTTAAGTGCATACATTCTGTAGAATCTCCTCCAGTGTCCTTTTAGGAGGAGAAGGGATGGAGGCCTATTCACAGGATCTACGGGACCGGGTGTTGCGAGCGTTGGAACGTGGGGAGCGTCCGACGGCCATTGCGAACCGCTTTGAAGTCAGCCGGGTTTGGGTGTATCAGGTGCGGAACCGGCTCACGCAGACGGGACGGCGGAGCAGTCTGCCGATTGGGGGCCACCGTCGGTCTCGGTTGGCGGGGATGGAGCCGACGCTCCGGGCCTGGCTGAAAGAAACAGGCGATCTGACGCTCGCGGAGCTGTGCACGCGGCTGGCGGCACACGGAATCGCGATCAAGGTGCCCGCGTTGTGGCATCAACTCGATAAATGGAACCTCACGTTTAAAAAAAACCCTGCACGCCAGCGAGCGAGATCGCACCGACGTGCAAGCCGCACGGCGTGAGTGGCAGGCAGCTCAACCGGCTCTGGACATCACCAAGCTGGTCTTTCTGGATGAAACGGGGGCGTCGACGAACATGGCCCGGCGCTACGGACGTGCCCCGCGTGGCGAACGCTGCGTCGCCTCTGTGCCTCATGGCCATTGGCACACCACCACCTTCGTCGCCGGGCTACGGCATGATGACCTCACCGCTCCGATGGTGACGGACGGGGCCATGACCGGCGCCCTATTCCTCAAGTATGTCCAGGAGTGTTTGTGCCCGACGCTTCACCCTGGCGATCTCGTCATCGCTGACAACTTGCGCAGTCACAAAGTGGCCGGCGTCAAAGAGGCTGTTGAAGCGGTCGGGGCACACATCCGCTATCTCCCGCCCTACTCCCCCGATCTGAATCCCATCGAAAAACTGTTTGCCAAACTCAAAGCCCTGCTCCGCAAGGCCGCCCCGCGCACCGTCGACACGCTCTGGACTGACATCGGGAGGCTGCTTGACTGCTTCACACCCGACGAATGCACGCGCTACTTCGCATCGTCAGGCTATGTAAAGACATAAACCAAAAACGCTCTAGTTCCTTCATACGCATCGCACATCCGAGATACCGACCAGACCGTTGCGTTTCAGGCGCTCTGATAAGGACCCGAGCATGTCAGTACTTCATGGATTTACTTGTTGATTCAGTGTCTTAAGCTATACTTAGTACGTGCGTGAAGCAGTGGTTGGGAGAAGGTTAGGAAAAAGCTCAGGCCTGGAGTGCGATGATCAAGATCCTATTAGTTGAAGACAACGACGTTGATGCACGCCTGACTCAAGATATTCTGGCAGAATGGGGGATAGAAGAATTCGAGATCATCCATGTGACCCGCCTGAGCGACGCTGTCACCCGCCTAGCTCGCATACGTTTTGACGCAGTCCTTCTCGACCTGTCACTCCCGGACGGTTATGGGCTCTCAACCGTGCGTCAAATGCAAGCCGCGAATCCGACGATTGCCATTATCGTGCTCAGTGGGCTCAATGATCAAACGCTCGCGCTACAGGCTCTCCAGAATGGAGCACAGGATTACCTCATCAAGGGACAAGGGCCGTCGGAGCTGTTGGCTCGCTCAATTCGCTATGCCATCGAACGAAAACGGGCTGAAGAGCGGCTGACCTACCTGGCTCAATATGATCAGCTGACGGGCCTTGTGAACCGCACGTTGTTTCGTGATCGCCTTATCCAAGCCATGGCCCGCAGCAAACGGCTCCAACAGCCTCTCGGCCTCATGCTGCTCGACCTTGATCACTTCAAGCCGGTGAACGATACTATGGGTCACAGTGTCGGTGATCAGCTTTTGAAGGCCGTCGCTGAACGACTGCAAGAGTGTGTCCGCGAAGTAGACTCAGTCGCCCGTATGGGAGGAGATGAGTTTACCATTATCCTGGAAGGCCTGACGTGCGAAGAGGATATCACATTGATCGCCCAGCGAATCACCAAGCGATTAGCGGAACCATTCCACCTTGGGGAGCACAGAGCGTTAATCGGAGTCAGTATCGGGATTACCGTCTACCCAACCGATGATCACGAAGTTGATGAGCTCTTGAAGCATGCTGACGCCGCAATGTATCGAGCCAAACAACAAGGGGGAAGCTCTTTTCAATTTCACATTCCTGATGCTTCGTCTTCCTCTACCTGCTTAAGTTAACGATCATCTATCTTCGGCAACTCCTGATTGCTCTTATCGACCAATCTGAGCAAGCGGTTGATCAGAGATCGAATACACACCGATTCCATTCGGTTCGAGTCGATTCATCGTCGGAAGCACCGATGGAGCAGGGTTGGGATGGGAATCGGGTGTCAGGAGAATGCCCCAGTGCTGATTGTTCCGACACACATTATCCACAATCAGCCCTTCGGCGTGCTGGAACATGAGGATGCCACTCAGCATGTTGTCTTCACACAGATTCCGCACCAGTTCCGGACGGCTGCCCGAATCTCGGACCGCGATGCCAAAATGGTGATTCTCGACACAGCGATTATCCGCCACTCGCGGTTGAGCGCCGGCAAACACAAAAATGCCCGATTCCCGATTGCGGCACACTTCGTTGTCGGTGAAGGCGACCCGACATTCGGGTCCATACAACACCACGCCCGACAAAATCCCTTCCATTGCTCGGCACTGCGTAATGATGCATGTGGAGTTGAGTATGTTGAGCGCTGAATGCTGGTCGCTGCCGACATAGCGGAACGTGATGCCGGTAATCCACCCTTCCGGCACCTCTTGAAGATACAACGGCCCGCTGCGGCGGCAGAAGATTTGGACGCTATCTCGTCCGGCACCGACAAGCCGTATCGGCCGTTGGGTGACGACAATCTTATCCTCATAAATCCCGGGACGGACATAGACCTGATCCGATTCAGCGACATCCTTCAGCGCGGCACTTGGAGTTGGATAACAGCGCTGATCGGTCGGATCGACAATCAAGGTTCGTCCGCCCAAGGGGTTGGTCGGAATGGACTCTTCACTCACGATGTTCTCCTCGGAAAGGTTGGTCGCGTTCTTACGGCCTTGACGGGATATGGGAGACCCTTTGAATATTGAATGAGACAAGTCAGAGACTCGAACCACATTGTACAAAACTGTGTCTTCATTACCACGCCCCTGGAAAACCCTCAAGACGATTGGCTTCTGCAATTGTGCAAGATTCTGTTATTTTAAACGTTTCGCATTCGTGAATAGCAGAAGCCCTGGCATACTGATTGCGTGCCTAAGCCCCTCGATTGCCGTTTGAATAGATGGAGGCCTGTTATGCTCCAGAAATGTCTCGGAATTCTCATCCTCCTATTCATGTTCTTCTCGGTGGGCCAGTCCCTAGCTGCTCCTACTCAACGGCAGGATACGACCCGCCGATTATATGATCGCGTCATGGATGAATTTAAGCACCGCGACTACAAAGCCGCCATGGCAGGTTTCCAACTCTTCATCGAACTGCATAGCGAATCCGCCTTAGCCGCCAATGCGCAATATTGGATCGGGGAATGTCAATATCGGATGGGACGATATCGAGATGCGCTCAAGTCGTTCAATGAGGTCGTGTCAAATTACCCACTCAGCCCTAAGTTGGCAGCTTCCACGCTGAAGCTCGGCCAGACGTACACCAAACTAGGGGATCATGAGACGGCACGACTGATGTTTGACCGCGTGGTGGGCCAATACCCGGATAGCTCTGAGGCAGAACTCGCTCGCAAGGCCATCGAGGCTACAGCAACCGCCGAAGACTCGACGAATCAATCGCCGTAGGCATCCTCCTGTTCGATTGATGCAACTCGTCACTCCTCTGCAGTGATCCCCAATCGAGTGGTCAGATCAGGCAGCGTGTGGCTTTTCTTTGGCTGCAACGTTGTCAGCCTGATCCCCGCTGCGTTCAGCACCGACTCGATGACGTGCTGGCGTTCGGCCTGATGCAGTGGTGAAGATTCACGCTCGATCTGGACGACATGTTCGACGCGACATGACCCAGGATGGACCAAGACAAAATCGACTCGTTTCAGTGCAATCTCTCGCAGAAGATCGGAACGCACTGTTGCCTCCGCTTCGACCTCGACGAAGGACCAGAGCGGCACCTGACTAAAGACAAGGTAGCGCTCTTGGACAGCCATTTGCAGGAGGCTATACAACGCGATTTCCTCTTCCTCGAGTAATCGGATAGGCTCGATGGTAACACCGGAAGGAATGGCAAATGGCGTTGTCCGCTTCTTCCTCCGTCGTGTCTTCCTCAGATAACGCCAAAGCATGATGATCCCCATAATGACCGTACCGACCAGAAGAAGTCTCATTTCTTTTTGCTTCCGCCTTTGCGTGATCGTAACTGCTTATACCACTGTGGGCCGCTTGGGACGATGCAACCTAATATCCTTGGGGATGCTGCCCCCGTAACCGAGGGAACGTTTCCGCACTGTTCCATAACGGTCTGATACGCGAGGACGGCAAACGCCACCGATTCCAGCGCTTTACTGTCCCAGCCATGAGCCTCAAAGGATGTGACCGGCACTGGAGCAAAGATATCCGTTAAATGTCCCATGATCGCCCGGTTCCGGACACCGCCCCCTCCCACAATCACGTCATCGATTCCCCCCTTGATCCACCGTCTGGCCGTCCCGACCGCTTCAGCAGTCCAACGGCTACAGGTGGCCAGAAGATCTTCAACCGATAACCGGCGTGTGTGTTGCCAATTGAGCAATTCGTCCAGCATCTTTGTGCCGAACGCTTCGCGACCGGTCGATTTTGGCGGCGCCTGAGAGAGATAGGGATGAGCGAGAAGTTTGGCTAATAGTCTCGTATCGACCTGGCCTTTTGCCGCCAATCGCCCCTCACGGTCCATCGAGGCCCGGCCATTCGTGATGCGAGACATGAGCCCATCGAGCACCATATTTGCCGGACCCGTATCAAATGCGGCGAGTTCCGCAGAGCCTGAGCCCTTTGGAAGATAGGTCACGTTGCTGATGCCGCCAAGATTCACGATCAGCCGCGCGCGGCGCGGATGCCGAAACAGCAGCGCGTGGACCCCCGGGGTCAACGGGGCTCCCTGTCCACCAGCCGCGATATCGCGTGGCCGAAAATTGGCCACCGTGGTAATCCCCGTGCGTTCGGCAATGACGGCTGGCTCAGCGATTTGCAGTGTCGACCGTATGGCGCCGACACCGGTATCTTTGATGCCATGCGGCAGGTGATGTACGGTTTGGCCGTGAGATCCGATGAGATCTACGTCCTCTGGCGACAGTTGAGCTGACCGAATGACTCCTAAGGCAGCGTCGGCGAACCATTCACCTAAGAGCGCATTCAGGTGGCAAATATCCGTCACCGTTCCCGACACCGATGCAGAGAGAATGCGTTGCTGCAGCGAACGTGGATAGGAAAGTGAATGAAACGCAATCATCTCGACTCTGAGACCGGCTTTCTGGCGGACAATGGTCACCAGCGCCGCATCGACTCCATCGGCTGAAGTTCCTGACATCAATCCGACAACGTTCATCTCCGGTATCCTTTCACGATCGCCTGAATGCTGAGCGGCTCATGAGCGTGCTACGCTAATCGAACTTTCGTGTAGGGTCAAGGAGGCGAATGGACAGGGCCTAACAGGATATAGCGTCGTTGACACCTTCATACGCGGATGGTACCGTCCCCGCCGATGTTTCCTCTCAATCATGTACGGAAGTTATCTTCTTTCTTTCTCCTCGCCCTGCTACCTGGCTTCTTTCCACCCCTTAGCACCGTGACGGACGCTCGCGACCCGATTCCGATTGTGGTCACCATTCCGGTTCTGAAGGATTTGGCAGAGCAGGTCGGTGGCCCCCATGTACGAGTCACATCGTTGTTGAGCGGCTATGAAAATGAGCATACCTATTCACCCAAACCCACCGATCTGATCGCAGTCCGGAAGGCCAAACTGTTATTGGAGATCGGCATGGGACTTGAGGTGTGGGTTTCATCGCTGGTGAAGAACGCGGGTGGCCAATCGTTACGTGTGATTACGACCTCTCACGGCGTCGAACTGATTCAAGACGATACTGATGCACATGAAGGAAGACATCACGACGGGGAAGCCGGGAATCCGCATGTCTGGCTGGACCCTGAAAATGTCACCATCATGCTGCGCCACATTACCGACGCTCTCATTGAAGTGGACCCAAGTCATACAACGGAATTCCGAACCAATCAAGCGGCCTATCTTCAACAGCTTGGTCGGTTGCAAAAGGAACTCTCCGCGCGTATCCAGCGGCTCTCCGACCGACGATTCATCGCCCATCATCCAGCGTGGCCCTATTTGGCCAAACGATTCAGCCTCGACATTGTTGGCACGATCCACATGCAATCTGGCACAGAACCCTCCGCCCTTCATCTGCAAGCTCTCATCCAGAAGATGAGACGGGACAATATCAAGGTGATCGTATCCGAGATTCAGCTCAGTCAGCGACTCCCGGAGTTACTGGCAAGAGAAACCAAGGCGCACGTCGTCGTCTTGACCACGATGCCAGGCGGTTTGGAGGGAACGGCGACCTACCTCGACATGCTTCGCTATAATGTGCTCCAATTGGCCCGCGCATTAGAAACGACCTCGTAGCCTTGGTCAGACGACCCCCAGAAGGAGCTTCGGATTCCGTGTTAGATCCCCGTGAGCCAATCATCCGTTTTGAGCATGCCTCCTTCGGGTTTCCCGGGCTCATCGCCCTCAAAGACATTTCGTTGGCTATCTACGACGGCGAGTTCGTGGGAGTCATCGGCCCAAACGGATCAGGCAAGACGACGTTGTGTCGTGCCGTACTGGGGCTTCTTGCCCCCGTGGAAGGACATCTTCATATCTTTGACTGTGCCTGCAACGAACTCCGCTGCCACCATCGCGCCAAAATCGGCTATCTCCCGCAGAAAGGGGTCGTCGATCGGAATTTTCCGGTGACGGTCCTTGAAACAGTGATGATGGGTCGTTACGGAGCGCTGGGCCTGTTCAAACGTCCAGGGAAGAAGGATCGTGACATCGCGCAGGAAGCCCTGGCTCAGGTGGGAATGGATTCTCACAAGAATCATGCCCTCGGACAGCTATCCGGCGGCCAGCAACAGCGCGTCTTTATTGCGAGAGCCCTGGCACAACAGCCCAAGGTCTTAATATTGGATGAGCCGACAACCGGTCTGGATATTACCGCTCAACACAATGTTATCGAGCTCGTGCAACAGCTGCATGACGAACTCAAATTGACCGTCCTCTTGATTACCCACGACATAAATATGATTCGCTCACGGGTCGATCGATTGGTTCTTCTCAAAACCAGACTCTTCGCCGCCGCCCCCCCCGCGGAAGTCCTCAAGCCGGAGATTCTTCACCAGGTCTATGGCAAAGACCTGGTGATTACAGAGAAAGATCTCGTCATCGTCGAAGATTACCACCATCACCACTAGGAATGGACTTCAGACAATGTTGGATCTCCTCGCCTACGACTTCATGCAACGCTCACTCCTCGCCGCCGCGATAGTGGGTGGGCTCTGCTCCGTCATCGGCGTGTTCGTCGTATTGCGTGGATTGGCGTTCGTGGGAGCCGGGACGTCACATGCCGCATTTGCGGGCGTAACACTCGGCTACTTGATGGGATGGCCTCCCCTGTTGCTGGCCATTGTGTTCGGTCTTGCGACGGTTTGGATTACTGGTTGGGTTGAAGAACGGGGCAGGATGAAGCTGGATGTCTCCATCGGCATTCTCTATACCGCGACAATGGCACTGGGTATTCTCTTCATTGGGTTGATGAAAAACTACAATGCCGAAGTGTACGGCTACTTATTTGGCAGCGTGCTATCGGTCACACCTGAGGAACTGAGCGTCATCGGAGCGTTGACCGTCCTTGTCTTGGGCCTCCTCCTCCTGTTTTCAAAAGAACTCTACTTTATCGCGTTCGACCAAGAGATGGCTGAAGCCTCCGGCGTCCCTGCACGCCAAATCTTTTTCCTCCTCCTGACGTTGGTCGCCTTGACGGTGGTGGTCTCACTGAAAACCGTCGGAGCGATCTTGGTATTTGCCATGATCCTGATTCCGGCCTCGACCGCTTACCAACTCACGCATAGCCTTGCAACACTGACTCTGTATTCCGCAACGATCGGGATATTCACGTCGATTGCAGGTGTCTTGATTTCCGCGTTTTGGGATGTGCCCTCAGGGCCGGCCATCGTCCTTTTAGCGACCACCATATTTTTCATCGCAGTCTTCTTCTCGCCAAAACGCGAGCGGCGCACCAGACTCGTTCATACGCATTAGGCATCTTGCTTCGTTTGCCCCTACTTGCCGCTACCCCCTGCACATCTCCAACTCAGAAGGTATGTCGAACACCGAAAATCAAACCCATGGTGGAAGCATCGCCACCCGACGGATGGTTCCGTTTCCAGACCGCCTCTACATTGAACATCATTCCACTTGGGGCATTCGGGAACCAGTTGGTGGCGGCATAGTCGAGACCACCGCCGAGTCGCCACGCGAACGTATCTGAGACGTTCTTTGTGTTGATGTTTACACCAATCCCGGTGGTCAGATAGGGAATGAGGTTCCCGAAATGCCCAGGGCGATACTCCAAGTTGACAGGGAGCAGAGTGACCGTATTGACTGATCCAGTTCCCGGGTCAACTCCGTGATTTTGCCATTCGAGCATCATCCCGACACGGAACCATCTGTTGAGCCCGTACATGCCTTGGAAATTGACGAGTGGCCCAACGGTCGATAGGCCTGAACTTTGGGTGGTGAAACTCGGTCCCACTCGAAACCCGGCGGTGATTTTTCCTTCTTCCGCCATCCCTTCATGAACCCAACTCAAATCGGTGGTTTTGGCGGTACCGATCGTGAGGCTGGGGATCTTACCTTCTTCCTCCATTGGTCCGTGGACCCAGGTCAAATTGGCGGCTTTGGCGGTACCGGTCATGAGACTGAGGGCGACAACAACAATGGCCAAGTGCTGGCTGATCCTATGCATAACCCCTCCTGTGTGGCAAAACCTTCTTGACGATGCACTGTAACTGAGCCCTATTCTGCTTGCAATCGCACGGAAGGATTCTTAAGAAGTGAACTCATTGACGACGAAGCCAGGAGGAGCAGCAGACACCTAGCTGGGATCTGCTCAACTCTGTACCAAAGGGTTGCTTGTTGATTTGCCCGAACAGATCACAGTATTTCGTTAGCGATTGCGTGTCTTTTGTTGTACTGTTAGTCGGAGCAAAGGGACTTCCAGTTCTGTGCAACAACTGACTCCGGGGTACCTTCGACACTCGCGTCAGATGCATGGCTTCTCGAATCAGAGCCCCCCTGACTCATCTCCATCGAGTCAGTGCGTGCGTGACGAGGCCGACGTGTGCAATCGTGTGAGCCAGGAATGACCGTGATTCTCCCGACTTTACGAGAGGAGGCAATTCATGCGTAAGCAGTCGTTCAAAACTTGGTTGATCGGAGTACTGCTCACTGTTCTCACCACCGTCCCTACACTTTCAACCCCTACTCTGGCGGAAGAGTTTGGCGGGACTGAACCAGGTAAATGGATGCTCGGCTTTCGCGTGGGATTTGCTCCATTGACTCAACAGCTCTCGGACAATACCTCAACATCGATCGGACCACTGGTCAATTTTCAAGGACTGTATAGTCTCAATACATGGCTCTTGGTCGGAATGATGCTTGAGTGGGAGCGGCATGGTGTGAGCGTTGAGAGGCCTGACGTGGATCTCGGACATCAAGACACCGTATCGGTGCTGCCGACCCTGGAAATTCGACCGGTCAGATTAGGTCAGGTCATCCCGTATGTGAATATGAGCTTTGGCGTGAATGTGAACAGTTTCGGCGAGGACACGGCGATTCGCATCAGTCCCAGCAATACCTTTGCCTGGCGACTCGGGTGGGGAGCGGATTACAAGCTCAATGACCGGTTCGCACTCAATGGAGAATGGGCCTATAAACGGAACGACGGCCATACGACCGGTACCGGCGGAAGGAATGATGACTGGAATGCGTCTTCGTTTGGCTTTCTCTTCGGTGGAAAGATGTTCTTCTGATCTTCAAACCTTTGCTCACATCATGATCACCCCTTCTAGTCCTAATGGTAGGAGGGGTGGTAACGGATTCGGATTCAGCTTCTACTCAAGCCGACCCTGTTTGCTTCGACTCCACACCAGACCTATCTGTTCTTTTGAGCTGAAGCCTAGCTTTTCATAAAAACCCGGTCGCCTAGTACAAAGCCAAACAAGCTCCACCCGCTCGAGCCGTGGATGCTTGAGGATGCGCTGAACAATCTCAGTCCCCACGCCTTGTCCCTGATACCCCCTGTCGACGATCACATCCCAGATCGTCGCGCGATAGATAAAGTCGGTGAGGACTCGACCGAACCCGATAAGACGCTCTCCATCCCATGCACAGAGTGTCAGATCCGTATGGAGGAGCATCTCCTTCGTGTCTTCGAGAGATCGGCCCTTGGCCCAGGGGGCTTGGTGGAATAGCCCAAGGAGCTGAGACGCGTCAGGGGGCTCGTGATGGGAGTAGGTGACAGCGGACTTGAGGGTTGGAGGCATCTTATACTAGAGTATCCCCCGAATAGTTTTGGAGTGTACGAGGAAACTGATGTCAACGCAAGTCCGAACCTGTCCAAAGTGCTCCCAACTGATGTGGCTGAAGGCAGATGAGTACGAAGTGCTCGACGAGGAAACCGTTCGAGCGAAGTGCCCCCACTGTGGGAGCGCGGCTCGCTTCAAACTCGTCACTGCTGGAGCGAACGCGTTGGGGCCCAAGATGGGCCACTGATCGCTTCGCTGAGTTGTTGATCGTCGTGCTGTATCCGGCAGGTGGACTGCCGCTGAAAAGGTCATGGCAAGCCGCTCAGCAGCCACCAGAACGGCATTACAGGCCTCCTCCCGCGCCATCTAATTCTGGCTGATTGCCGGGAAGTATCTTGTGTAATGCGGCGCGGTACTCCGTAAGACGCTTGTCATCGATTCGCCCAATCTCGATTTCGTGATCCCTCCGCATGCGTTCTAAGTGATCCAATACCGCGAGCAATGGATGAACGGCCCCAAGCAGGTTTCCGATTTCAAACGCCTCCAGCGATGACACGAAGGGTTCATTCAGCGCCTTGTACGGAGTCCCAGCACTCTGGCTTCGAACACGGGATACAATGGTTTCATAACCCTCAACCGCTTCGAACGACGGCTTCACTGCCGAGGGTACGGCGCTCAAGTGGACAATGGGTGGAAGTTTAGCTGCATAGGACTTGATGTGAGACGTGATCCCCCCCACCGCATCGAGGACTTCGGCGGTCAACATACATCCTCTGCCACGTAGAGATCGGCGAGTGGCTCACGCGGGTTTTTCTCCCCAGGGGTGCCGAGCTGTTCAAGCACAGACATCACCTGCTCCATATCGGCTGGCACCGACTTCGTGAAGTCTTCCACCTGGCCCGTCACCGGATGGGTAAAGCCGAGAGTTCTGGCATGGAGCATCACCCGAGGAACCTCCATGTCGGCGATCGTGTAGACCTTTCGCCCGCCGTACGTATGATCCCCCAGAATGGGATGACCCAATGACGTGAGGTGAACCCGAAGCTGGTGTGTTCGCCCCGTTCGCGGGTACAGCAATACATGAGCAGCCACTTTGCCATACCGCCGGTCGACCACATAGTCGGTCACGGATTCCTTGGGACTGGTCGTTCTCGATGAAAAGGTCTTCCGGTCTTTGACGTCTCGACCAATCGCTAGTTCGATCATTCCTCGACCTTTCTTAGGCACGCCCCAGACCAACGCCTCATAGACGCGGGTGATGGTATGGAGTTTGAATTGCGCGGCGAGGGCCCGATGCGCTGTGTCAGTTTTGGCAATCACCATGACGCCGGACGTTTCTTTGTCTAGTCGATGAACAAGGCCGGGGCGCTCTTTCCCTCCGATGGCCGACATCGTTCCACCCGACGTTTGGAAATGATGCAGCAGTGCGTTGACCAGCGTTCCGGTCCAATGCCCTGGGGCTGGATGCACCACAATGCCGGATGGCTTATTCAACACGAGAAGGGATTCGTCTTCGAACAGGACTTCCAATGGGATCGCCTCCCCCTTCATTGAAAGAGGCTCAGGCTTTGGCACATCCATCGTGATCCGATCACCAGGTTTGATCTTGTGACTCGGTTTCACGACCTGATCGTTGATGCGAATACGACCCAGCTCGATCAGACGCTGCAACGCTGACCGCGACATGTCTCGTTCTCGATTGACGAGGAAGAGGTCCAACCGTTTGGGCTGCTCTCCGGACGTGATGATAAATTCTGTAATCATAAACAGGACACGCTACTAAAGAGCTTCAGCCAAATGCAATCGGAGAATACTGTCGGTTTGCCTCCTCCCTGCGGGAGGACTATGCTGGTGGCGCAGGACTGATCCTCCCCTATACGAGGAGACATCGACCATGATAGATAGGCACTTCGTCTCCGCCACAGCGGTAGCCGGACAGTTATGAAGTTTTCAGAGTACGATCCAGGCGAGTTCTACGACGAGCTGTACGAGGGCAAAGGGCAACCACGACCCGGAAGTGCGCTCTTGCTACGAAAGTTTGCCTCACTGCCGGAAGGAGAACTCAAAAAGCGCCAGGAAGCGGCGGAACGCGTCATTCTCAACATGGGGATGACATTCGGCATCCATGGGAGCGATGACGGCCATGAACAGATCTTTCCGTTTGACATCGTGCCACGGGTCGTCGTGGCATCTGATTGGGACCGCATCGAATCCGGGCTCCAACAGCGCATGCGTGCGTTGAACCTGTTTATCGACGATGTGTACCACGATCAAAAGATCCTCAAGAACGGGGTGATCCCCAGCGAACTGATTTATACCGGCAAAGGTTTCTTGAATCCCTGCATGGGTCTCAACCCACCACGAGGCATCTGGTGCCACGTGGCCGGGATCGACTTGGTCCGAATCAGCGATGGACAGTACTATGTTCTCGAAGACAACACACGTTGCCCGTCTGGAGTCGCCTATGTGTTGGAAGCCAGACAGGTCATGAAACGGACGTTTCCCGAGCTGTTCGAGGCCTATCGCGTGCGGCCGGTTGATGGGTATCCGAGCCAACTTTTGGAAACCCTTCGGTCCCTTTCAGACCTTCCCGATCCGACCGTCGTCATTCTCACACCAGGCATCTTCAATTCTGCTTATTACGAACATTCCCTGCTCGCCCACAAAATGGGGGTGGAATTGGTCGAGGCCAACGATCTGGCGGTCGTGGATGGGTCAGTTCACATGCGAACCACCAAGGGATCTCAGCGCGTGGATGTGATCTACCGGCGGATCAATGACGACTATTTGGACCCGCTGGCGTTTCGTCACGATTCCGTACTGGGAGTGCCTGGTCTCATGGAATCGTACAAAAGAGGTCGGGTAGCGCTCGCCAACGCGCCCGGCACCGGCGTATCGGACGACAAAGCTATTTATGCGTACGTCCCGAAGATCATCAATTATTACTTGGCGGAAGAACCGATTCTCCCGAACGTGCCCACCTATGTCTGTTCCGACAGACAGGATCGGACCTATGTCTTGGAACATTTGGATCAACTGGTTGTGAAGGCCACCAACGAAGCCGGTGGGTACGGAATGATGATTGGTCCCCATGCCTCAAAGCAGGAGCGTGAGGACTGTGCCCGCCGCATCGAGGCAGATCCACGCAACTATATCGCCCAACCCACCTTGGCACTCTCGCGGGTGCCCACCTTGGTGGAGGATCATCTAGAAGGACGTCACGTTGACCTTCGGCCATACGTCTTGTACGGCCGTGATATATACGTCTTGCCGGGAGGCATGACACGCGTAGCATTGCGGAAAGGGTCTCTCGTGGTAAATTCCTCTCAAGGCGGAGGCAATAAAGACACATGGGTCCTTTCATGAGGGCCTCCTTCACGAACGGCCGAGATACCGGCAATGATCTATTATCCGGTGAACAGGCAGGGCCTGGTCCACGATGCTGAGCCGAGTCGCCAGCTCCATTTATTGGTTGAACCGCTACATCGAGCGAGCGGAAAACTATGCCCGGTTCATCGAGGTGAACTTAAACCTCACTCTCGACCTTCCCAGGGGCACCACGGAACAGTGGGAGCCCTTGGTGGCCACCACAGGCGATCATGAGAGTTTTACCGGTCGCTATGGAAAAGCAACAAAGGAAAACGTCACGCAGTTTCTCTCAGCGGATGCGGCAAACCCCAACTCGATTCTATCCTGCCTCCTGGCGGCACGTGAAAATGCCCGGTCGGTCCGAGAAGTCATCTCCACCGACATGTGGGAGCAAGTCAACCGCTTTTATCTCATGGTGAGAAACGCTGTTTCACAAGGGCTGTCCAGTCGAAATCTCCACACGTTTTTGGCAGACGTGAAAGCAAACAGCCACCTCTTTCTAGGCATTACCGATGCCACCATGTCGCACGGAGAAGGCTGGCATTTTGCCAGGCTCGGTCGTCTGCTGGAGCGGGCGGACAAGACCTCCCGCATTCTTGACGTCAAATACTTCATGTTGCTCCCGACCGTCGCCGAAGTCGGCACGCCGTTCGATATCATCCAGTGGTCCGCCTTGTTGAAATCCGCCAGCGCCCTGGAGATGTATTACAACCGTTTTGGCCGCATCTCGCCGGACGATGTCACAGCATTCCTGATTCTCGACCCCACGTTTCCGCGAGCTATACGGTACTGTCTCATCAAGAGCGAAGATTCGCTCCACGCCATCTCCGGGTCTGAACACGGATCCTATCAGAACCAAGCCGAGAAACGGCTGGGACGGTTGCGCGCCGAGTTGGACTTTGGCGATCTTGAGGATTTCGTGACCAGCGGGCTGCACGAATTCTTGGATCAGTTTCAAGCGCAGCTCAATCGCGTGGGCGAGGCCATTTCTGAGACCTTCTTTGCCCCGCGTCCCATCCACAGTACAATCACCGGAGCGGAGACACAATGACCTTTTGCCTAGGCATGAAAGTCGAAGATGGTCTCATTGGCATCGCCGACACACGGGTAACGACCGGTGCGGAATACATCACGACAGGGAAAGTCTCGATTCATCAGCATGGGCGTCACTCGATGTTTCTCATGACATCTGGACTGCGCTCCGTACGTGATAAGGCCGTCACATATTTTGATGAAGCTATTGGCGAAGAGGATAAAACGTTCGATAAATTATTCAAAGCCGTCAACGTGTTTGCCGCACAGATTCGCCGCGTGGCAGAAGAAGACCGTGCAGCACTGGATCAAGCAGGCCTGATTTTCAATCTTCACGCCCTCGTGGGTGGACAGCTGGAAAGGGACAAGGAGCACAAGCTCTATCTCATCTACCCCCAGGGAAACTGGGTGGAGGTGAGCGAAGGGACACCCTATTGCATTATCGGGGAGACAGGCTATGGAAAACCGCTCCTCGATCGCGTGTTACGCTATACCTCCAGCATGGACCTCGCCATGAAGGTGGGCTTCCTGGCCTTCGACGCCACTCGCACCAGCTCGACGAGCGTCGAATATCCGCTCGACGTGGTCCTCTATCGCCACGATACCTTCGACATCATCAAACACCGTTTTCAGAAGGAAGACCTCGCTGAGATTGCCATCTGGTGGCAATCCCGCATTTTCGAGTCGGTCGAGAAGCTACCCTCGGAGTGGATTGATCGCCTGCTGACATCGCTTCCTCGTGACACGAGAACTCCGTCTATAAGCTCCTCCGATACAACTGGGTGAGCTGGTGAAATAGCAGGCCTACCAGAGCTGTCCTCTTCCTATCGATTCCCTCGCCTGAGTAGACTAAGGATTGAAACATGATGAGCGCGTCTTATGCGTCACATCATTCTTTCGGACCGAACTGGGGATGATGCCGAGTTCACGGAAAGCGAGTTTTCCCACTGGTGCCGGGCGGTTTGCTTTGTGTTTCATCCCTCTTGTTGCAGACTATGATAGATGGTGATTGGACAACGTGTAGACCGGAGCGTATGCTCGTGTATCGTATGATCATACAGGCGTGTCATGTCAGGCGAGCAGGGGAACGGGACCATGGCTTCGGTACCTCCCTACAATTGCTTCCTCTTCGAGAAGGCCACTGGTAACACCAGTCTCCTAATCGATTCGCGCGGGCCCATCAGACCCCTCCCATCCACTCATGTTATTTTCCAGACCGATCCGGCACTGATCCTGGCCCGTCTGCTGACACAACGATTTCTCATCTTCTACTGCCGCGCAATTCATCTGCTCGCGAGGTGTGACTGGTCTGGCGATCCATCCGCGTGCACAACCAGGAGGCATCCATGACATCCTCTAAAAAATTGCTATGGGGAGCTGCTCTGCTGGGATCTGCAATGGGCATCGCGACGGTCCTGTGGCCGAGTCGCACCTTGCCTGAGACCACCTCAGTCAACTTACCGATAGACACGGTAGCCGATTACATCCACGCTGTCATCGAAGCTGATCGAGACTTGTATACCAGGCATGTCGTTGAGCGCATGCAAGCGAAAGGGATTGTCGTCGCATCGGAAAATTGGCAGGAAATGAATACGTTGCCTCTGCCAGCCCAATTCCTGATGGAATCCGGACGACATGTCGGCAAGAAAGGCCTGGGGATGCAGTACCGGCTGATCAGCTTATGGCCGATCAACAAGCGTAACATCCCAACGAACCCGCTCCAGAGTATTGGGCTCGGTACCATCCTGACTCAACCCGACCGCCCCTACACCGGAATCACGAAGGTCGGCAATACCCGTTATTTCGAAGCGGTGTATGCCGATCTGGCCGTTACTCAGGCATGTCTCGGCTGCCACAATGCTCATCCCGACAGCCCGAAGCGTGACTTCAAGCTCAATGATGTCATGGGCGCGATCGTGATCAGTATTCAGCTAGGGCAGTAACCGACCAGTGGCAGCGAAGCGGCGCAGGCCATTGAAGCAATAGAGGTGTTTGGGAAAGCGCCTGACTCGGCTCCCGAATTCTCAACCTGCAAAGCAATCTCGTCTTTGCCGGTCAGACGGGATGACACGCCAGATAAACGGTACTCTATGGCGTTGGCTAATCAACGTTCTGAAAGGATGTAGAGAGTTCTAGGCGTGGCCGGTCTTCTTTGTACGTTCCGCAATCTTTTTTCGAAGCCGGGCCTTTTCGAGGCTGATCTGCGCGTCTTTCACTTCCGACGGCAAGCCGCCCGCTTGAAGGCGTCGTTCCGCTTCAGCGACTTTGGCAGTGGCCCGCTCCACGTCAATGTCTTCCGCCTGTTCCGCAATTTCAGCCATGATGGTGACTTTGGTAGGAGTGACTTCGGCAAAGCCCCACAGAATGGCCATGGAATGGGTCTGACTATCAACACGGTAACGAAGTTCGCCGATGCGCAGGGTCGACAGGAAATGACAGTGCCCAGGGAGTACCCCAAACTCTCCTTCAGACCCAGGGGCAATGACTTCATCCACCTGCTGACTCAGCAGCTGCTTCTCCGGCGTCACGACTTCTAATAGAAACTTTCCAGCCATACGTCCTTCTTTTTCTCTCTCTACACCATGAAGCGGGGTGAGCTGGATGTCGTCTATTGCGCGCATGCACCGACCACAGCTTCATCGTGGGGGGTGCGCGAGCACCGAGGACATCCTGCTCGCTCCGCTAAACCTTCACTCCCATCTTCTCGGCTTTCGCCAGAGCTTCTTCGATGGGGCCAACCATGTAGAATGCCTGCTCCGGCAGATGGTCATACTTGCCTTCCAGGATCTCCTTGAAACTGCGGACTGTATCTTTCAGTTTCACGTATTTGCCGGGAGCTCCGGTGAAGGCTTCAGCCACGTGGAACGGCTGAGAGAGGAAGCGCTGAATCTTTCTGGCGCGTGCCACGGCCATCTTATCGTCTTCCGACAACTCGTCCATACCAAGAATGGCAATAATATCTTGGAGATCCTTGTAGCGTTGGAGGACGGATTGTACGCCGCGCGCAATTTTGTAGTGCTCTTCCCCGATGACCTGTGGATCAAGAATACGTGACGTGGAGTCCAGCGGATCGACCGCTGGATAAATACCCAACTCCGCCAGTTGCCGAGACAACACGGTGGTGGCGTCCAAGTGCGCGAAGGCGGTGGCCGGCGCCGGATCGGTCAAGTCGTCGGCCGGCACATAGATCGCCTGCACCGATGTGATCGACCCACGCTTGGTCGAGGTGATACGCTCCTGGAGCGCGCCCATTTCAGTCGAGAGGTTCGGTTGATACCCGACGGCTGACGGCATACGACCGAGCAACGCGGAGACTTCCGATCCCGCCTGTGTAAACCGGAAAATATTGTCCACGAAGAGCAGCACGTCTTGATTCTCTTCGTCGCGGAAATACTCCGCGACGGTAAGGCCGGTCAAACCCACGCGAAGGCGCGCGCCGGGCGGCTCATTCATCTGACCGTAGACTAACGCGGCTTTGGACTTGGTGAAGTCGTCCGGATCGATGACTTTCGATTCCATCATTTCGTGCCAGAGATCGTTCCCTTCGCGGGTCCGTTCACCGACACCGGCAAATACTGAAAATCCACCGTGGTGGAGCGCAATATTGTTGATGAGCTCCATGATGATAACGGTCTTGCCGACACCGGCGCCGCCGAAGAGTCCGACCTTGCCGCCCTTGCTATAGGGTTCGAGCAAATCGACGACCTTGATGCCGGTCTCCAGCACTTCCGTCTTGGTCTCTTGATCTTCCAGCTTCGGAGCGGGCCGGTGGATCGGATAGGTTTTCTGCGTCTTGATCGGTCCTTTTTCGTCAACTGGCTCGCCGAGCACGTTCATGAGACGGCCGAGCGTCTCACGGCCGACTGGCACCGAGATGGCGGCGCCCGTATCCGTCACATCCATCCCGCGCGTCAGACCGTCGGTCGTGGACATCGCGATGCTGCGGACTCGGTTTTCGCCCAGATGCGACGCCACTTCAAGCGTGATCCGAATGGCAGGCGTACCGGCATCCTTGTTCTCTTCTTGCGTCACCTTCAGCGCGTTGTAGATATTCGGCAGTTTCCCGGGCGGAAACTCGATGTCCACGACCGGGCCGATGACTTGAATGACTTTTCCTGTACTCACTGTTTCACCCCTTTGCTCAAGTGCTGAATTCTGAGTGCTCCGTGCTGAGCGAGCCGATCATCTCTCCCGGACTCAGCACACACGTCTCCGCGCTCAGAACTGTCCTATTTAAGAGCTTCCGCGCCGCCGACGATGTCCATCAGTTCCTTGGTGATCGCCGTCTGTCTGGTCTTGTTGTAATAGAGCGTGACCTTCTTAATGAGCTGGCCGGCGTTGCGTGTCGCCCCATCCATGGCGGCCATCCGGGCGCCGTGCTCAGCAGCTGCTGATTCCAACAGAATTCGATAGGCCTGTACCTGGAAATGTTTCGGCACGAGCGCACTCAGCAGCACAGCTTCATCCGGCTCGTAGAGGTAGGCTCCTGACGCAACGCCCTCAGCCGGAGCCGCGCTGAACTCAGTCGCCGCATCCACCGGAAACAGCTTCTCCACGATCACACGCTGCTGGATGGCCGACTTGAATTCGTTGTACACGACATGAAGCTCGTCGAATGAGCCCTTCACGAAATTGTCGGTCAGGTCGCCGCCGATATCGAGGGCATGTTCGAAGCTGAGCTTGTCGAACACACCGGTCCATTCCTGCCGAATCGGCCACGAACGGCGCCGGAAATAGTCGCGGCCCTTTCGACCGACAATGCTCAGACCCACCGTCAACCCTTGGGCCTCGCACTGCCGCACAAACTCAGCGCTCTTCCGCGCGATATTGCCGTTGAATCCTCCACAGAGCCCTCGATCGCTGGTGATCACGAGCACCTCGATCTTTTTCACCTCGCGCTTCTGGAGGAGCGGATGGGCGGAGCGGTTGACGCGCTGGCTCAGATTGCTCAGGACTCCGCGCATCTTGTGGGCGTAGGGACGAGCGGCCAGGATACGGTCCTGCGAGCGTTTGAGCTTCGCCGCCGCCACCATCTTCATGGCCTTGGTGATTTTCTGGGTATTCTTAAACGCCGCGATCTTGCGGCGCAAACTTTGTAAACTTGGCATTGTCTTCCATCAGGGCTGTGGACTGAGTGCTGAGGGTGCAGATCCGACACCCTGGCGTCCGCCTCCGCCCTGAGTCCTCGATACTCAGTCTTGTGCTTATGCTTTGGCTCCGTACCCCATCTTCTGCTTGAAGGTCGTGATGATCTCCTTCAAGCGACCGCCAACCTTGTCGTCGATCTTGCCGATGGTGGTGACTTCTTTTTTCAGTTCAGCATGGTTCTGCTGAACATAGTGCAGGTAGTCCGCTTCGAACTGCAGCACCTTGTCGACAGGCACATCGTCGAGATATCCGTTGACACCCGCATAGATCGAGAGCACTTGATCGGCGACCGGCATCGGCTTGTACTGCCCCTGCTTCAACAGCTCGACCATGCGCGCGCCACGCGCCAGCTGCATTTGTGTAGCCTTGTCGAGTTCGCTGCCAAATTGGGCGAACGCCGCCATTTCGCGATATTGAGCCAAGTCCAGCCGAAGCGTACCGGCCACTTGCTTCATCGTCTTGATCTGCGCCGATCCGCCGACGCGGGACACCGAAAGACCGACGTTGATGGCGGGACGAATTCCTGAATAGAACAGATCGCTGCCCAGATAGATCTGGCCGTCCGTAATTGAAATGACGTTCGTCGGGATATAGGCTGACACGTCGCCGGCCTGGGTTTCGATGATCGGCAACGCGGTCAGACTGCCTCCGCCGAGCTTGTCACTCAATTTTGCCGCCCGCTCCAACAACCGCGAATGGAGATAGAACACGTCACCGGGATAGGCTTCGCGACCTGGTGGTCTGCGGAGCAACAAGGAGAGCTCACGATAGGCGACGGCATGTTTGGACAAATCGTCATAGACAATCAACGCATGTTTCCCGTTATCGCGGAAATACTCGCCGATCGCAGCACCGGCGAAGGGCGCCAAGAACTGCATGGGAGCAGGATCGCTGGCGCTGGCCGACACGACCATGCTGTATTCCATCGCATGACTCTCTTCGAGGGTCTTGACGACTCGCGCGACGGTGGACCGCTTTTGGCCGATGGCGACGTAGATACAAAATACGCCGAGACCCTTTTGATTGATGATCGTATCGACCGCGATAGCCGTCTTGCCTGTCTGGCGGTCTCCGATGATCAGCTCGCGCTGTCCGCGCCCGATGGGAATCATGGCATCGATAGCCTTGATGCCGGTCTGCAACGGTTCCCGCACCGATTGGCGAGTATTGACGCCAGGGGCGACCATCTCAATGCGTGAAGAGAGCGTCGACTTGATGGCGCCCTTGCCGTCGATCGGCTGGCCGATCGCGTTCACCACACGGCCGATCAACGCGTCACCCACCGGAATTTCCGCGATGCGGCCGGTGCGCTTGACAGGATCGCCTTCTTTGACCCCGACCGAGTCGCCCATTAACACGGCACCGACATTGTCTTCTTCCAGATTCAACGCAATGCCATAAAGTCCGCCTGGGAATTCGAGCATCTCACCGGCCATGGCTCCATCAAGGCCATAGACCTTGGCAATGCCGTCGCCCACCTGGATGACGGACCCCGTTTCCTTGACATCGACCTGCTTGTCGAAGCCTTTGATCTTCTCTTTGATGATCGCACTGATTTCTTCTGCCCTGATCTGCATGGCTACTCCTTATTCTCGCGTCAACAGGACTTGCAAATCGCGCAAGCGACCTTGGACGGTGCTGTCGACTACTTTGCTACCGATCTGAATCTGCAAGCCGGCGAGGTGACTGGCATCGGTCTGAAATGTGACATCGACGTCGCGCTTCAACGTGTCACGGAGGCGCGTCCTGATTCGATCTTGTTCCGCCGGCGGAAGAGCCGTCGCGGAAGACACGGTCACCGGCTGCATCCGCTTTAATTGATCAACCAACTTGCCGAATGCGTCGGCGATTTCCGGCAGAAACCCCACCCGATTCTTCTTCACCAATTGGCCCAGGAATGCTTTACCAGCTGGAGGGCACCCCAGCTTCTCGCCGAGTGCGGTCAGGACGGCAATTTTCTCCTCCACCCCGAACGCAGGTGAAGCCACCACATGACGAAGATGGGCGGATTCCTTAATGGACTGACCGAGATCAGTGAGTGCCCCCCGCGTGGCTTCGATAGTTGAGTGATCGAGGAGCTCGAAGAGGGCTTGGGCGTAACGTCGCGCAACTGTTGTCTTAATCACCGTTTAGCATCCACATGCGTTATTTGGACAAACCTAAAGATTTCGTGCGAGGCACGAAGCAGAGCACGAAAATTAGCACTGAGACCTATGAGCTGTCAATGCGCTACAGGCACGGGCAGGCAAGTTGCTCGTCGACACAGTCCGGCGAGGAATACGGTGTATACTGGAGGTCGATCGGCGGGGTACGCCCGGTTCCTCAAGCAATCCCACTCACACCAGGATTCGATAACGAGTGGGGGGGAGGCGAGCCATGCGAAAACAATCGGCCATATCGACCCTCGCACTCTGTCTCGTTCTGAGCCTGATGCCCTCATCTGCCTCTGCCTACCGTGAATACTTTACGCCAGAGCAAAGGGATCGGCTGGGGAAAATTCAGACCGTGTTAGTCGATGTCCTCACCATCGCGGATAAGGGCGGAGTGGGTGCTGGCGCCTTAGCCGAGGTGGTCGCCCAACGTCTGAATGAAGCCGGGTATGCAACTGTTCGAGATCCGGCCACCCCTCACGATGTCGTCTTTCGCGTGAAATGCGAGCAACGTAAAACATGGGAAGGTACGACGGCAACGGGAGGAGATGCCGACCTGCCCGACGCCCCATCGCGCCTCTGGAAGGGGCCTGCCTGCCAGCTGACCTACCTGCTCGGCGGGATGAAGATCAAATGGCAGAAAGAAGTACGCACCGAGTTTGAGGATGCCGTGGCGGCCGCACAGGCGGCCCAAGTCGCTGATCCCGGCCTGCATGCGATGACCAAGTTGCAGGAAGCGCTCGCCACGTACGATTTTCCACTCCTTCTCGCGGCGGAATGGGGCCATGCCGATCGGCTCCTCAACATGCTCGACTCCCCGGATGTCAGTCAAGCCCGGAAGATCAAAATCATGTCATTGCTTGGTGAGATGCAGGCTGACGAAGCCCTGCCCAAGTTGAAAGAAGCGCTGAAAAATAGGGATCTGGCTAAACAGGCCATTCTCTCCATGGGCAATCTTGGCAGAGACGGCATTCCGTTGCTCGTCGACCTGATGAATACCTCGCCTCAGGTGGAAATTCAGGCAGCTGCCGCCAAAGGGCTGGGGCAGATCGGAGGGATTGCAGGCGATGCGTCGGTGGTGCTTCCGTTGCTGGCAAAACTTCAAGATTCAAAGACGGACTGGACCGTCCTGACGGAGGTGGCATGGGCGCTTGGCAAGATACCGGATAAGCGTGCCATACAACCCCTCTACGATCTGGACAAGAAGCTGCAGGCCATCCGTGATCTCGACAACGTGATCCTCAAGAAGCTCAAGGAAGCCGTCTTCTGGTCCATCAAACAGTGCGATACGTGGGATCAATATAGTTGAGGGGAGGCGGCGGGCCACGCTGGGCGTCCTCCTGCTCACGGAACGCGCACGATCAGAATGTGCTTGTGCAACGCCCGGTCGCAGACTCCCCCTGCCCCATGACCCTATTCTAGACTGTTGATTTATTCGCTCCTTGAGCGTAGGAATTGCGCCGATAGATACTCCAGCATTGCCAGGATTTCTCTATGTCAGAACCCACCATTACCTGTCCAAGCTGCAAGACTGAAATCAAGTTAACAGAATCCCTCGCCGCTCCCTTGATCGAGTCAACTCGTCGCGACTACGAGAAGCGGCTGGCGCTGAAAGACACGGACATTGCCAGGAAAGAAGAGTCTCTGCGCGAGCGGGAGGAAGCCGTAACGAAGGCTAAGCAGGCCATCGACGATCAGGTTGCCGAGAAGCTCGTAGCGGAGCGCGCAAAGATCGTCACAGAGGAATCCAAGAAGGCCAAACTCGCCCTGCAAACGGATATCGACCAGAAAGCTAAAGAACTGGCCGAGCTTCAGGACGTCCTCACTCAACGCGACGTCAAACTTGCTGAGGCTCAGAAGGCACAGGCCGATCTCATCCGACAAAAGCGCGAGCTTGACGATGCCAAACGCGAGCTAGAGCTCACGGTCGAAAAGCGCGTCCAAGATGGGCTCTCTGTCACCCGCGAACAGGCCAAGAAGGAAGCGGAGGAAGGCCTGAAGCTCAAGGTGATGGAGAAGGAACAAACCATCGCCTCCATGCAGACCCAGATCGAGGAACTCAAACGCAGGGCCGAACAGGGATCGCAGCAGCTCCAGGGCGAAGTCCAGGAACTAGAGCTGGAAGCTGTGCTTAGAACAAAGTTCCCGAGGGACACGATCGAACCGGTCCCCAAAGGTGAATTCGGCGGCGATGCACTCCAGCGGGTCATCGGCCCTCTTGGTCAGGTCTGTGGAACCATCTTATGGGAATCCAAGCGAACCAAGAGTTGGAGCGACGGTTGGTTGGTCAAACTCCGCGATGATCAGCGAACGGCGAAAGCAGACATCGCTATTATCGTCAGTCAGACTCTTCCCAAAGACGTCGAGTCTTTTGATCTGGTCGATGGGATTTGGGTGACGAACGCAAAGTCGGTGTACTCCTTGGCAGTCGCTCTCCGCCATTCCTTAATCGAACTCGCCTCAGCTCGGCAGGCGCTTGATGGACAACAGACCAAGACCGAAATGGTCTATCAGTATCTCACCGGCCCACGGTTCCGCCATCGAGTCGAAGCCATCGTCGAGGCGTTTTCGTCAATGCAAGAGGATTTGGATCGGGAAAAGAAAGCGATAACCAAGCAATGGGCCAAGCGAGAGGAACAAATCGAACGAGTCATGCAAGCGACCGTTGGCATGTATGGGGACTTACAAGCGATTGCCGGAAAATCGTTCCAAGAAATAGAGGGGCTCGAACTCACAGCATTGGAGTCAAAAAACCCAGTCCAACAATTGCTCCCTGAGTAAAGAATCAACGACGACGCGTCTGTGGCCCTGCCACTGCTGACAAAACTTCAAGATTCAAAAACAGACTGGACGGTGTTGACGGAGGTCGCCTGGGCACTTGGCAAGATACCGGTTAAGCGTGCCATACAGCCCCTCTACGATCTGGATAAGAAGCTGCAGGCCATTCGCGATCCGGACAACGTGACGTTACCCTTTACGCAACAAAAGAAAGACCCTACCAGGCTGGCCGGAATCGGCCAGGAGCGGAAGTTCGGCATCGAGATCGCCCTGCCATAAAGCAGTCCTCAGCCCTGTCGCATAAACAATTTCGGCTTCGGACCTTGTGAGAGTAGGAGGTCGTCCCAATATGCAGCTTGGCGCATCTGCTTTCTCTCTTCTTTCATCAAAAGCGCTTTGCACAGTCCGAGCCGCACAAGCTCTTCAATGGCATCAATGAAGGTCTGCAAGCTCGCAGACTTATTGTCGGGGAGATGGGTCTCCTGAGGCGAACCGCCGTGCACAATCGCACTCCTTGCGCCATAGGCTTGGCGCATAATGCGAAAAATGTCTTGTTCACTATGGTTTGGGTGTTTGATGAACTTTGCTGCCCGTAGCGCAAAACGGAAGCGAATCTCTCCGCGATCCTGTTTCCCCAGATCACTCAGGAATAGCGCCTCAGCCGCAATAACCAAATCGACTATCCGGTCGTCAAGAAGTTCGCGGTCGAAGGCAAGATTGAAGCGGCGGATACTGAAGGCCAAGTCTGCAGCTCCTTCCTCTAAGGTGCACCATAGCTTGAGAAAGCGCGGGACTTCACCTTCCGCCAATTCAAACTTTCCCCCGTGCGGCCACCACCCGAGCACTCGAACCGATGTCGCAGTAATCATCCAAGGGGAATCGGTCCAACTTACGAGACCTGCCGTGCGAATCTGGGTGCTCTTGAAAAGTCGCATTGCTGAAAGAACATCGTCCACTACGAGATCGTCTCGCAAAAGAGGGCGATTGCCAAAGCTACCTTCCCCAGCCGCTAGCGGCGCATTTGTTTCGTCACCTCGCCTGATTAATTTCGGCAAGAACAATGTCCTCCGGATTCCCACGGCGGACTCGCCATAGATAAGCGGAAACGACCGCGGATAAGGCCGAATCACACCGCCCTGATAACAGCGAGTTACCTCGTCGTCAGTCAGGCGGTCGAGGACTAGCTCATCATTTAGCCGAAGCGGGAACGCTGGCACAACTAGATTTGGCAGCGGCGCAACTGTCTTGACAGCAATCCGGTCCGCGGTAAAAAAGCCAACCCACTCCGTCCATTCACTCAGGAAACACTCGTCGGTGAACGCTAGGCATCCTTCATCGTCGAGCATCGCGTACAACAGGGACATTACGATGTTGCTTGCCTCAAGACGGAAGCCTGACATGCTAGTGCCTACTAAGCGATCGAGATGCGGTCCGACGACCACATCCGATTTCAGCCGTTCGAGACAGGGTTGATAATCGGGCAGTGAGCGGAGCCACTCCTCACTTAGTATCGGCCATAACCTTCGCATACGCTTTTTTCGTTCACGGAAATGGCCATCGGTCCCGCGTTCCCACCGGGCGTCATCCTCAAACTCTGGTATTGAATCCCTCACTATCTCGGAGAGACGCGATACGGTATGGCGCACGAAGTCATGAAGGATGCGCTCAGTCTCAGCGCTGATCGGCGTTCCAGGTGTGTCAGCTTGTGGAGGCGTGCTCATGCGGCGTTTCGTTTGTCCTGGTCAGGATTCTCAAAACTTCGACGCCCAACAACATTTAGGCGGATCCATATAAGAAGCAGATCTGCCATTTTCTATCCGCGTATCACACCTGCAATAATCGCGAACAATTTCCCAGCATCGACCATTTTTACGGGTTCTTATGCGGATCGGCATAAGCCCCTCCTCTGATAGCGATCAATCGTGTACTTCTGTTTTGGGTCGCTAACGGTAGTCCGAAAATCTACCCTCTGTGAAACGTCACGGGTGCAGCGTCGCATGGAAGCGCCGCACGCCTTTGATTTCCTTCTCCCGGCGGCGCGTCTCGGCAATGTCATAGTTGGATTGCATCTTCATCAATGTATCCATTTTGACGCCGAACGCCTTTTCGATCCGCAAGGCCATATCGCCGGTCAGGTCGGCCTTGCCGTTTAACAAATTCGAGAGGGCAGGGCGCGACACATCCAGCACGTCGGCGGCAGCGGTCACGGACAGGCCAGCCGGTTGAATAATTTCAGTTCGGATAAAATCGCCGGGGTGCGGCGGGTTCTTCATGGGCATGGTCTGGTACTCCTGTGCTAGTGATAATCCTCTAAATTCACGTCATAGATTTCTTGTTCCGCTGTATCAACGCGGAACGTCAAGCGGCGGTTGCGTGTCACGCTCAAGCTGACCGTGCCTTTCCGGTCGCCGGTCAACGTGTGCGCCTTCCATGAGGTGAGGGCGCGCACTTCGTCAGCACTGCTCATCACCTCCAGAAAGGCGAACATCTTCCGCAGCTTGTCCACGGTATCTGGCGGTACACCCTTGGCGCTGCCGTCCAGATAAAGCCGTTGCAAGCCTTTATGAATAAAGTTCCGTATCTTCACCTGGAGACTGTAGCTTGTAACGCAACACTTGTCAAAATAAACATCTAGACAGAGCGCGTAGCCCGATAGTGGCGAGGATTGAATTATTTTGCTACAACGCTGACCGCTTATGAAAGCGTGTCCAGCTAATTGGACGGGGCGCGCCAAAAGAGTTACGCGTCTCAGGTCTTGCAATCCAACATTGCCAGGCATGATATCGTCCGGGAAAGAATATACTTGGCCACGGATAGTTTATGAGCGACGCTTACAACCTCCACCGCTTTCTCGCCGCGCAAGAGAACGTCTACGACACAGTCCTCGATGAGCTACGGGCCAGGAGAAAGTCTAGCCACTGGATCTGGTTTATCTTTCCGCAGATCACAGGGCTTGGTCGCAGTGGCATGGCGCAGCAGTTCGCCATTACCTCACTCGACGAAGCCAAGGCTTATATGCAGCAGCCTACCCTAGGTCCCAGGCTCAGAGAATGTACGCAGCTTGTTCTCGACGTGAATGGGCGCAGCGCTGAAGAGATCTTCGGATATCCCGACCATCTCAAATTCCGGTCCTCCATGACCTTATTTCTGACGGCGTCCTCCGACAACACTCTCTTCAACAACGCCCTGCTCAAGTACTTCGACGGCAAGCCTGACCAAATGACTCTCGACATCCTGGCACAGCAACCGTGTTAGCAGGATGCTGAAAAAGTCCGCCAGCGGCCATTTTGAGCATCCTGGTCACCCTGATGTGTGATCTCGCGATCGTCCATTGCTGTGCAATGATGCCTCGCTGAAATAGTTTGTCCGCAACCTGTTAGAACAGATACAGGTGTCAGGAACCATTCGGCCAGGTAAGCGTTCGCACGATCGGCGCGCAACATTTGCACCCGTCCAACCCCCAGCGTACGGAGACACGCTCTTGTCCAAGGCAGCTGCTCCTATCGTGCATGTTCTGTGAGTAAGAAGGGGCCAGGCCGCTCCCTTTCCCCCTTCGGAAAGCTACTTGATTTTCCACCTACTGGGGCTTAGCCTAGTGCTAGTCAAACAACGTATCGGATACCAATGGCAAAGGTTACTCAGTTCAAGATCGAGTTAGAACAAGAGGAAGATGGCCGCTGGATCGGCGAGGTCCCGTCACTCCCTGGCGTGATGGCCTATGGGCAAACCAAAGGTGCTGCACTGGCGGCTGTCCAAGCCTTGGCTCTTCGCGCAATGGCCGATCGCCTCGAACATGACGAGGTGGTACCTGAGGAGCTGCTGAACGTCTCCTTCATTGCGGCATGAGCCGTTGGCCGTCGACTCAAGCTTCTCGTGTTCTCTCCGGACTCCTCCGCATCGGTTGGCAGATCAAACGAACCACTGGTTCTCATAAAGTTCTACAACGGACTGGGTGGCCCGACGTCGTCTTCGCTTTTCACGATCGCGACGAGATCGGTCCACGTACGTTGGCCCGCCTCTCCAAGGTGACAGGTCTTACACCAGAAGACCTGTGACAACGCCTTCGAATTAGATCCTGTTTCTCCCCTGAACCGCACTTCAAGTGAGTGGTCAGGTTGTCCTTGACTGCGCGCGTTATCCCAATCCTCTACTTCATTTTCAAGGATAGCCTGGTTGATCCTCGATTGCGCGCGTCGAACGAGCACATTCCTATCGTGCGCGTTCCACGAGCAGGAGGACGACCAGGCTACCCATCCCTTCTCCCTGCTGATTGACAATCCTCCATCAGAGACTTATCGTCCTCCACGCTGGGCAATGCCCGGCTCGGAGATCCAACAATGGACAATTCCCCTTCTTCGCCTTCTTCCAATTCTCACAACGCATTGGAGCAGATTACCCTCCAGATGGCGTCGAGTCTCGACCTTCAAGAGGTGCTCACCACCATCACGCAAGGATTGGTCGACGAACTGGACGGCGCCTTCGCCCGTATCTGGCTGTTAGGCCCCGGCGATCTCTGCGCTGAGTGTCACAAAGCGGCAGACTGCACGAATCGGGCTCGTTGCCTGCACCTTGAGGCGAGCGCGGGGCTCTACACTGACCTCAACGGGGAATATCGTCGTATTCCGCTGGGGGCGCTCAAGATCGGAAAGATCGCGCAAGGCTTTGGACCGATGCAGACGAACGACGTGCTCGGCGACGATCGGCTTCCGAATAAGCAATGGATCAAGGATCACGGACTCCGGTCCTTTGCCGGGTATCCATTGAAATTTCGATCGGATCTGCTCGGCGTGATTGCGATGTTTGGGCGACGGCCCTTGAGCGAAAAAGAGTTCGAGCGCTTGGCAGTCTTTGCCAACCAAGCCTCGATTGCGATCAAGAACGCGCAGCTCTTTACAGAAGTCGCACAACTCACACATCGACTTGAGGCGGAGAATCTCTATCTCCGAGAAGAGATCAAACTTGACCATAATTTTGAGGAGATCGTCGGTGAGAGTTCGAGCATCAAGGCTGTGCTCCGACTCATCGAACAGGTCGCGCCGATGGATTCGACGGTCTTGATCCGGGGAGATACAGGGACCGGCAAAGAATTGCTGGCCAGGGCCATTCACAACCTCAGCTCGCGAAAAACCCGTTCGTTGGTGAAGGTCAACTGCGGGGCGATCCCTGCGAACCTCGTCGAAAGCGAGCTCTTTGGCCATGAGAAGGGATCGTTCACCGGAGCAGTACAACGCCGCATCGGCCGATTTGAGTTGGCGGACAGTGGGACCATCTTCCTGGATGAAGTCGGAGAGTTACCGCTGGACGCACAGGTCAAGCTGCTCCGGGTACTACAAGAAAGGGAGATCGAACGAGTCGGAAGCGGCCATTCGATCAAAGTCGATGTCCGAGTCATTGCCGCGACAAATCGGGATCTTCATGCAGCGGTGAAGGCCGGTTCCTTCCGGGCCGACCTTTTGTATCGACTGAACGTGTTCCCAATCGAAGTGCCACCTCTGTCCGCCCGTGCCTCTGATATCCCGCTCTTGGTCAACCGATTTGTCGCCAAATTCTCACACAAGATGGGCAAGAAGATCGACGGCGTGTCTCAATCAACCATGGATCGCCTCATGAAATACTCCTGGCCTGGTAACATCCGGGAGTTAGAAAATGTCATGGAACGGGCCACGATCCTCGCGAACGGACCGATGCTTCAGATCGACGAGGTGATGCTTCAGGGGAACTCCGCCCCACTATTGCCGGTAGCCGATTCCATGGAAGAAGTGGAGCGAGCTCACATCCTCCGCATCCTTCAGGATACAAACTGGGTCATTGAAGGAAAACAGGGTGCCGCGACTCGACTTGGTTTCCATCCCAACACCCTTCGATCCCGAATGCAGAAACTCGGCATCAAGAAACCTCTCCCCACCACATAGCAACGCATCTCACCTTCTACTCCCACGAGATATCGTAGCTCCACGATATTTCGTGGAGGCGTCTCTCTTTTCTTCTGCTTCATCTTGCCGCGAATAATGCGGCAACTGCCTGTTTCTCCAGCGCTTTCTCTTGTTTCGCTGATCGTCGTGACGCGTGGCACTGGCCTTGCCATGACGGATAGATATCGTGATCGATCCGTAGGACACAACAAGGCAAACAGACATCCACAATCTCGTGAGTGTCATTCCATCCAAGGAGAACCCATGAAAACAGCGATCATCATTCTGTCCGATCCGAAGAGTGGTTCAGAGGAAGCGCTTGGACGAGTCTTTAACGCGTTGGCCCTCGCATCCGAATGTAAACAGAAGGGCGATGACGTCGCCGTCGTCTTCAATGGCGCCGGAACTCGTTGGCCGGCTGAGCTCACCAAGCTCTCACACCCAGCCAATGGTCTCTACAATTCGGTGCGTGATGTCGTGCAGGGCGCCTCATGCGGCTGCGCGGAGGTCTTTGGGGCGACCGAAGGCGTCAAGGCTTGCGGTGTGCCGGTTGTGAAAGACCATGCCCTCGCTGGGACAGCGGGGCTCTTGAGCCTGCGCCGGTACGTAGCCGAAGGGTGGAATACGATCGTATTCTGAGATTGAGCATGAGAGGGCATGCGGCGTGACCCGTCGTCATGTCCTCTCGGCAGGGAGTACACAACCATGGCATTGAAATACTTGGAGCTGGCGATGACGGATGCCGTACATCGCGCACAGACGCAGTACTACGGACGAGCCGTGCACATCCCAGGGGCGCCCGAACGAGATCCCCTGGGTCAAGACGAGGCTGAGTTTATTGCAGGGCGTGACAGCTTCTATCTGGGTTCGATCAGCGAAACCGGATGGCCCTACGTTCAGCATCGTGGTGGGCCCAAGGGGTTCTTGCGGGTGGTCAACGAGACGACGTTGGCCTTTGCCGACTACAAAGGCAATCGACAGCTGCTCACAACCGGCAACGTGTCAGTGAACGATCGTGTGGCGCTGTTTCTCATGGACTACCAGAACCGAGCACGCTTGAAGATTCTTGGTCATGCCCGTGTGGAAGATGCTCGCGCCCATCCAGAACTCGTCGCACAGCTCGCCGACCCCAAGATGCAGCAGGCGGTGGAGCGGCTGGTCTTCATCGACGTCGTGTCGTTCGACTGGAACTGCCCGAAGTACATCACGCCACGGTATTCGGCGGAAGAGGTCGAAGCCTATGTGGGTCCGCTCAAGAGCCGGATTGCCGAGCTCGAAGCCCAACTGCATACGGCGAAATTGTCATGACATTCTCAACGGGAACGCTCGTTTTCTATCAAAGGAGTTGAAACCATGAAGGTCGCTCAGATTTGGCGATATCCGGTGAAGTCGATGGCCGGTGAACAGATAGATCACGCACGCATCGGACCACTCGGCATCGAAGGAGATCGCGTCGTGCATGTGGAAGGCGAGGACGGTCGTGTGATCACGTCCAGAACACACCATCGTTTACTCGGTCACCATGCCACGCTCAATGAATCCGGCGAGCCCGTGGTCGATGGGCTGTTATGGAGTAATCCCAAGGTCCGCACAGATGTTGAGGATATCGTGGGGTCTGGTGCCAAGCTGGCACGCGATGATTCCAGCGATCGTTTTGATGTGCTGCCGTTGCTGATAGCGACGGACGGAGCCATTGCGGCGTTCGGACGTGATGGCCGGCGCCTCAGACCGAATCTGGTCATCGGCGGGGTCGAGGGTCTGGCTGAGCGCTCATGGCCCGGGCAGTGCCTGCACATCGGAGACGTCATCATCGGGATACAGGACCTCCGTGGGCGCTGCATCATGACGACCTTTGAGCCCGATACCCTGAAACAAGACCGGCAGGTGCTCACAGACATTGTGCGGAAATTTGATGGTACGCTCGCCTTGAATTGTTTTGTGATCCGGGGCGGAGACATTCCAGTTGGCGACACGGTTACGCTGGCTCGACACCGTGAATGCGAGGCGGTCCATGCGTAAAGAGACCAACGTTTTACCATCACCTGCGTGAGAGCTTCTGGCTTTCACACTTTATAACGCCGCAAGGCATAGAGGGAGGAATCATCATGAGCAAATCAGTGAAGGACACATTGGAAGAAATGTTGGGTATTTTGAAGCAGGGTCAAATGACCGAAGGTCAGAAGATCTACTTTGCGGATTCGGTCGTGACACAGGAAGGCAACCAGCCACCCGTCGTGGGCAAACAGGCCTCCATTGAGCGACTGGACAAATTTAGAGAGACGATTGGAGTGGCGGCATTTGTCAGCTACGCCATCGGTGCCGTGGCTATTTCTGGAAATACCAGCTTCTACGACTCGGTGCTGACCGTGAAATTGAAGAACGGGGAAACCATCAGTCTCGAACAAGCCGTCAAGACTGACTGGCAAGACGGCAAGATCGTCAAAGAGCGTTACTATCACGGGTGATGTTGCGTGGGAGTGGATGGTCAATGCCATTCACTCCGACATCGAATCTCAATCCAAGAAGGTCATCATCGTGAACAGTCTCGAACAACCTAGGCCGCCATTTCCCCCATTCGATGCCGAGTCCGCGACCCAGAAAGTACGCATGGCAGAGGACGCATGGAATACTCGAGACTCTCATAGGGTTTCGCTCGCGTACACACCTGACAGCCTGTGGAGAAACCGTTCGGAATTCCTGGCCGGCCGGGAAGCTATCGTTCAGTTTTTAACTCGCAAGTGGAGCCAAGAGCTAGATTACCGCCTCATCAAGGAATTGTGGGCGTACCACGGTAACCGCATCGCCGTGCGCTTCGCCTACGAGTGGCGCGATGCTTCAGGCCACTGGTTCCGATCCTACGGCAATGAAAACTGGGAGTTTGACGACAATGGCCTGATGCGGCGGCGTCTCGCGAGCATCAATGATCTTCCCATCACAGAGCCTGAGCGGAAGTACCACTGGCCACTGGGCAGGCGTCCTGATGGTCACCCTTCCCTCTCAGACCTTGGCCTTTAACTTTGATTAACCGGTGATCCTGAAGTGGTTCACCGAGAGGATCGCCTATGGCCGATACGACCATAATGTCTAGTTTTTCCTCGAAGAGTCTTCTTATCTACAGATCAGCCGCCAGACGATTGGACGGAATCGAATTGCAAACCGCTTGATCCTTCGCCTCGCCCCGGTTGTTTCCGTCGACCCATCCAGAGATAAGTTGATCCATCGATCCAGCGCGCATATTGATAGGTCCTGGTGACGCGCGCACCTTCCCGTGGCACTTCTTCCTCATAGAGCAGCAACTCGCGAGCTGGTTCGAGCAATCGTCCCTTCGGAAGTTGCAAGCCCTGCATGCCTCCCTCGCTGAACGCCGGCAGGACGCCACGTTTGAGCCGCAGGGTCGTACCGTCTTTGACCGGAAGCAACGGAATCCAATAGTCCGGCACGGTGGTGCCGAGCCGGTACATCAACGGTGCACCGTCTGCGGCAGTGGATGGCGGCTGTTCCGCCAAGGTCTCTTGATAGGCTTCATGACGGTCTAACGGACGACCGGCGGCGCTTTCAATAACTCGCTCAACGGCCCAGGCCACATTGGCCATTTCATCCCTCAACAACGACAGGTCTTCCACGGGCTGGCTTTCCAATAGAGGGCCTAACACAGGTGGCAAGAAGAACAACTTCTGGGTATCGTTCGTGAGGCTGAACATGCGCCAGGGTGAGGTCGATCCATCCACTTCGGTCGTGTGGGGTATCAGGAACCGTTCGCCGAACGTGTTGGTCACAACGAGCGCGCGGATCTGTGAGAGTGTCCCGACAGGGAGTTCAAGCGGCAGGAGGAACCAATCGTTGCTGTATTCCAGCGCAAACTTCACGAGCAGCAGGCGGGCCAGGTCCTGCGGTGCGGCCTGGACGCTCGCAAAATTCACGGCGCCGTCTTCGAATTCCCACAAGCGCGCGGAGGGCATGCCGCGAAACGAGACCGGCGCCGGGAGAAAAGCCTCCGTGGCTGAGGTGCGGCTTTCGATGGCGCCCAGACCAGTCCCCGAACTCGTCGTGAACGAAAACCAGTCCAATCGCCCATCCAGATATTCCGGCGCGGTCAGCACCACTTCGCTCGACGTCGTCTTGGCAGAGACACTCAGGGCGTACTCCATCCGTTCTGGAATCCACGCGGAGGGAGCGCTGCCTTGCTGGAAGAGGCCGTCGATCCAGCTCAGCCAGGTGGTCATGATGGCGAGGAGCTTTGGCCGATCTACCTCGCTCACCTGATCGAACGGCGCTTCTCGAAACAATTCCGCCAACGTGTTGCCGACTTGCAACACTCTCAGGCGCGCGGCAAACCGCAAGCCGTCGATGGTACGGGCGCTCAGCACACGGATGAAGGACAGGCTCGAGGCATCGATCTGCTTGGCCTGCTCCGCTGTGGGGGCGGTCAGGACGTACGTACTAGCCAACCACTGTGCGCGTGTGGGCCCGAGCCTGGCCGTTTCCAGCAGACGGAATAGATGCCGTCCCGATTCGGCCGCGAGCCGCCAGTTGGGGTGTGAGTCGTCCGTCACCGGTTCCGCTTCCACCAGCGTTTCCAACGCCAGGCCAGCAGCTGCGTAGGGCCTCGCTGGATGCGGGCCAGAGCGTGGGCCGGGTTGATAGCGAGTGACGGCGGCGATGTCCACGATCACCTGCGCGGCGGCAGGTGAACCCGCATCGGCCCCGTTGAACTCGCCGAACTGCCATTGACGGCCCAGCATCCAAAGCGGATCGTGGATGCGCGCTTGCAGCCCGTCTTGCAAGTCCGGGTTGTGGGTGCTGAGGTCGAGTCTGATTTGAGAGGGCATGCCTAGGCTCCTATTGCTGGATCGATGACGCTGGTGAAGTCGAGGGTGCCGCCGGTGAAGAACAGCGCCGGGGCCGACGGGTCCTGCTCTCCGGAACCGACCGGCTGCAGCGCACGTTTGCCGGAACGATCCCACGTGGCCATACCG
>Ga0224505_10000080_pt1 | contig 70947 bp, 62 predicted proteins | sample SF_Jan12_sed_USG_FD_169102 | JGI IMG/M metagenome (GOLD analysis project Ga0224505, IMG submission 169102) | Sediment microbial communities from San Francisco Bay, California, United States - SF_Jan12_sed_USGS_4_1 | ecosystem: Environmental > Aquatic > Marine > Sediment | place: USA: California...
CCTCCGGATCCGCTGCCCGGTCATTGTTTGGTGGTTTTGCCGAACTGTCGAATGCGGGTGACACAATCGAGGTAAGGCCACTGCGCGATATCGAGTCGTGGCCTCTCGAAGTGGTCGTCGCCATCACTGAGACGGGACCAAAATCGACGAGTTCGACGAAGGCGATGGAAATATCTCGCCTGACATCGCCGTTTTACGATAGCTGGGTACAGCAGCAGGAGCACGATTTGGGCATTGCCCGGGCAGCGATCGAGCAATGTGATTTTGCCGGGCTCGCGAATATCGCGGAGCACAATTGTTTAAAGATGCATTCGGTGATGTGGGCATCGAGGCCCCCCATGGTTTACTGGAACACAACGACGATGCGCTGCCTGCAGACTGTAAGGCGGCTGCAGGGCGAGGGATGCAATGTCTTTTTCACGATCGATGCGGGCCCGCAGGTAAAAGCGGTCTGCTTGCCCGGTGAAGTTGAACGCGTGCGCCGGGCTCTGGCGGATACTGCGGGTGTCCAGGCGATCATGACCAGCAGCCTCGGTCAGGCGGCGCGAGTGGTGGCAAGGCGTGATGACTAGCGTGCTCGCAAGCGCACCTGGAAAAGTGGTTTTGTCCGGGGAATACGCGGTGCTCGATGGCGCGCCGGCGATCGCCATGGCTGTCGATCGCCGCGCGACCGTGACGCTGTCGGCTATCGAGGGCGAGATTTCCGAGGTCAGGGCGCCGGCATACACACCCGTCGTCGGCCATTTTCAAATATCGGAAGCTGGCGTGAACTGGCAGGACGGCCGTGACGTTTTTGGCGCGGTGAATGCCGTGTTACGTGCAGTCGAAGCTGCCCCCGGATCCGCGATCGCACTCAATCTCGATACGGCCGAATTCATCGACGCAGATACGCGACGAAAGATCGGGATTGGCTCAAGCGCGGCGCTGACTGTCGCTCTGTGTGCTGCCGTCAGGGAATCAACCGACGTCGCTGCAATAGCGCGACGTGCACACGCCGACTTGCAGGGTGGTGCCGGCAGTGGCGTCGACGTTGCGTGCAGTTTGAGCGGTGGTTTGATCGAATATCGAATGGAGGGATATTCGGCGCGTGTTCTGGATTGGCCGGCCTCCCTGTTTTATGGTCTGGTCTGGACCGGTACCGTGGCCAGCACCAAAGACAAGCTGGAAAAACTGGATGCCGGACTTAGCAGACCATCCCGGGTCCGATTGGCGAGCGCGTCGGAAGCGATGGCGAAGGCCTGGGTGGGCGGTAGCGCGACAAATGTGCTGGTGGAGTACCGCGATTATTGCGAGTCCCTGTTTCGATTCAGTATTGACCATGATCTCGGCATATTCGATGCTGGTCACGACGAACTCTGGCGTGCCGCCGTCGCCGCAAACCTGGTTTACAAGCCCTGCGGTGCTGGCGGCGGGGATATTGGCATCGTGCTAAGTACGAACGAAGCTGCACTTGCTGCGTTTCTCGGTCGTTTGCCGACGAAATACAGGGTCCTGGACTACAAGCTGGATACCACCGGTGTGAGAGTCGATATACCAACAGCAGAACGGCCATGAGCAATTCGCGGTTGCCCGGTTTTTACCGGCTGAACATTCCAGAGCGCATCGCCGAGCTCGAAAAACTCGGCTACCTGTCGCCGCAGTCGGCCCGCGAATTGCGAGCGGGCCGCCAGGTTATTTCCGATGTGACGGCGGACAAAATGATAGAGAACGTCGTTGGCGTTTTCGGAATGCCGCTCGCGATTGCGCCCAACTTTATCGTGAACGGCCGCGAATGCATCGTGCCCCTGGTCGTCGAGGAGCCTTCTATCGTGGCCGCGCTGAGTGGTGCGGCGGCGCTCGCGAGACGCACAGGTGGATTCTCGGCGACGCAGAAGGAGTCACTGCTCGCCGGGCAAATTCACGTGCTGGACATTGCTGATGTCGAAGCGGGGCTGGAGTCTCTGCGCGGGGCCCGGGATGAGATCCGCGCGCTCGCGGATCGGGTTCACCCGCGTCTCAAGGCACGCGGCGGCGGCGCGAGCGAGGTCGAATTTCGCGACCTGTGTCTTGCCGACGGGAGTCCTTTGATCGTCGTGCACGTGCTGGTTGATACCTGCGATGCAATGGGCGCCAACCTGGTTAACACCGTGTGCGAAGCGATCGCACCGAGGATTGCGGAAATCACAGGCGGGCGTGTCGCGCTCAGAATTCTCTCGAATCTTGCGGACCGATCGATCGCGACGGCGACGGTTCGATTCGCTGTTAACGATTTGGTCAGTGGCGAGATTAGTGGTAGCGAAGTCCGGGATCGGATTGTACTGGCGTCCGAAATCGCCAGCGCCGATCCACATCGTGCTGTGACGCACAACAAGGGCGTGATGAATGGCATCGATGCGCTCGCGATTGCGACGGGCAACGACTGGCGTGCGATTGAAGCCGGTGCGCATGCCTGGGCTGCGCGAACCGGATCGTACGCGCCGCTGACCCGGTGGTCGGCCGATGCGCATGGCGACCTGCTGGGCAGTATCGAATTGCCGCTGAAGACAGGAATCGTCGGCGGCACCCTGGCATCGAATCCCGCTGCCGCTATTGGTCTGGAAATTGCTGGTGTGCAATCGGCAATGGAGTTGGCTGAGCTTATGGCCGCCGTTGGCCTCGCGCAAAATTTCGCGGCTTTGCGCGCCCTGGCGACTAGCGGTATTCAGCAGGGCCATATGCGATTGCATGCACGCAGCCTCGCCGCCGCCGCTGGTGCGCCGGACGGGTTGCTCGAAGAAGTGGTCGACAAGCTTGTCGCCAGCGGCGAGGTGAAAGACTGGAAGGCGGCGGAGATTCTTGCCGCAATTACCGATGTCGATGCGAAGAGCACCGAAAGTGTCGACGTGGCTACTGCAACGGCGGCCGGCAAAATAATCCTGCTCGGCGAACATGCTGTTGTGTATGGACGTCATGCAGTCGCGGTGCCGGTCCCGGATGCCGTTATGGCACTGGTCACAAGGTCAGACCACGGCACGACGCTCGCGGTGCCGGAATGGGGTCTGTCCACCATCATCGACAGGAGCAGCGATACAGGCATCGATGCAACCGTGAATCTGATTCGGGCGCAGCTCAAAGTCTCCGACTCCGACTTCACTATCCGTGTGAAGTCCTCCTTGCCCCGCGGCATGGGGCTCGGATCATCGGCTGCCATCGCAGTGGCGATCACTCGTGCGATCGCCCGCTGCATGAAGCTGACACTCAGCGACGCGGACTTGAACGCCATTGCCTACGCTTGCGAGCAACTTGCACACGGGAGCCCGTCGGGAATCGACAATACGGTTTCCTGCTATGGAAAAGCGGTGCTGTTCCAGAACAAGACAGCCCTGAACATGAAGGTGCTGCACCTGGACGAGGCTCCACCATTGGTCGTCGCGTTCAGTCATGAACCCGGATCCACGCTCGAGCAAGTGGCGGCAGTCCGTCGGCGACATGAGAAAAATCCCGCTGCTTACGGGGCATTGTTTGACCAGATAGACGCGCTGAGTCTCGCCGGCGCGGAGGCGCTCGAGGCAAAGCGGTACGATGTATTGGGAAGCTTGATGAATGTTTGTCACGGCCTCCTGAACGCGATCGAAGTGTCAACGCCGGACCTGGAGAACATGGTTGCCATAGCCCGGGAAAATGGTGCTGCTGGTGCCAAGCTGACGGGTGCCGGCGGCGGTGGATCGATCGTGGCGCTATGCCCCGGAAAAGAGGACGCGGTACGGACGGCGCTGCAAAGGTCGGGTTACCGGACCCTGCTATACACCAAGAGCGAAGGAGAGCAATGTGGGTGATGTGCATCGGACCGTGTCATCGGAACGCGAGGAACTCATACTCGTCGATGCCGATGACAACGAAACAGGGTATGGAACGAAGGCGGATTGTCATGACGGCAAAGGTGTTTTGCATCGCGCGTTTTCCCTGTTCCTCTTTAATAAGGCGGGTGAGCTGTTGTTGCAGCAGCGCAGCAGCCAAAAACGCCTGTGGCCGGGTTTCTGGTCGAACAGTTGTTGCAGTCATCCGCGGCGCGGCGAGACTCTTCTGGTCGCAACGCAGCGTCGCTTGCACGATGAACTCAATATTTCAGCAGAGCTCGAGCACGTTTACCGGTTCTGCTACCAGGCGGAATTCGGGGATGCGGGATCTGAGAATGAATCGTGCCATGTTTTCCTGGGCGCGCTGGATGGAGACGTCAGGCCCAATGACAGCGAGATAGAAAGTATCCGTTACGTGTCTGCCAGGAATCTGGATGAAGAGTTCGCAAAGCATCCGGAGCGATTCACGCCCTGGTTCAGGAAGGAATGGCGGACACTGCGCGAGGATTACGCCGGGATGTTAGCGCGTTACGCGATGTAGCGGTAATACTCGATACCGAGGTCGGAGAAATGTCGGCTGTCACTGTTGCCGACACGATCGATGACAAACTCGTTCCTGGCTATATAGTCGAGGCCTTGCGCGCGCCGACCGTCATGCAGCGCTTCATATTGCTGGCGGTCAAGATCGATCGTAAGTTCCATCGAATCCGCAAACTGGATTTTTTGGGTCGCCTCGCGCCAGCCTTCTGCCATGAAAAAAGGTATGACTTCGGCCGCATCGCCGCTGCCATAGCCCAGCGTAAGTACCTCTTCGCCTGCCGACAGTGAATTTTCTTCAAGTGCCTGTTCAAAGCCAGCGGCCATCCATGCGGGCAGAGCGGCCGTGTACAGATTGCCGAGGTCGAGCATCGTGTCGCTGCCAAGCCGCAGCTTGTCGAGTATCTCGTGGCGATAATGGCGTGATGCACGAAATGCGCTCAGTACTGCCATCGTCATAGGATAGGCCTCGGACTGATGTCTGTCGGGTCCGGCCAATTCCGAAACTTCAGGCTTGCTCACCATTTCTGCGAGCAATGCGTCGACGTTGATACCGGATTCGTAACAATACGACGCCAGTTCAGCGCGATCTTCCGACGTGCCTTTTGCCAATGCGAACAGGTAGCAGACGGCCATTCCCGTTTCGGGCATGCGCCGGTACGGGCGATGCAGGAATAGTGTGCTCAGTGAACGCAGATGCGCGATTGAGTTGAGCTTGCGCCTCTCGTACATGTCATTCAGGGCGTTCAGGGTCTCATCGATGTAGCAGGTGGTCGAGTACTTGCCGTTGAATACGGGAAAGTCCTGGACCTGGTGCGATTCGGTGCGGTCCTGGCCGCAGAAGCGCAGCATGGGTTTGCGAAAATCCATGATCCGGTAGTCTGAAGCCGAGCCCGAGCCGATCAGGTCGACGACAGCCAGCTTGGGGTCTTCTTCCAGCAGCATCGCAACGGCACCGGCACCCTGGGTCGGTTCTCCGGAGCTGCCGCGCGCGTATTCGGCGATATCAGCGCAGACCACGATAGCCTGGCTACCGGCGCCATCCAGTGCCAGGTGCCGAATAGCGCCTTTCATGCCGTAAACACCGCCGAGGCAGGCATGTTTGAATTCAGGGACTTCGCAGCGACGCGAAATGGGCGGCTTGCCGCGTGCCGTCAGGGCCTGGTCAACCATGCCCTTCACGATGATCGCCCCGGCCGAATTATCCGTGCTCGATTCAGTACCCAAACCGAGGAATCTCACGCGACCGGGGTCAACGTCGTATTGGTCGATCAGCCGGATGACAGCGTTGGCCGCCATCGTATAGACGCTCTGATGCGGGCCGCGCACGCGAAAACTGCGTCCAACGACCTCGCGAATCTTCGGCCACTGATTATCTGTCCAGTTGCACCAATCCTCCAGCCACACCCGGTACGGCGGTATGTAAGCGGCGAGTCCGCTGATTCCGATGGGCTTTCTTGGCATGGTTGAGTTCATGAATGGCGTCTGGTTAGCCCGGCGATTTTAGTGTCCCCGGCCTTTACTCTCAACTACTTATTCTACAGTCACCCGGATGACCTCAGACATTAATGGCGGATCGTGAGGGATATGCAGGTGATCGCCGAGCAACATTTGCAGGGAATGTTCGCCCGGCGGCAACGATATTTCCGTAGCTGTTCGGCCGTCGCCGAAGTGCACATGATGCTCGTCCGCCGGTATCGGCAGCCCCAGGTCTGGCAGGTCGGTATCGATCAATAGATGGTGGTGCCCCGAATGTGGCTGGTTAGTGCCAGCCTTGACGACTTCCATACCCTCGACCCCGAACTCGACACTGATCGGGTTCGTTACCGTCGCGCCGTCGGCCGGCGTTATGAAAAAGACGCGAGCGCCCTCGGCGGAGGCCGTACGTTGCATTGTGATGGGCGAAGGGGCAGCGGCCGGCTCAACCGCAGCGGTCGGTTCGTCAGCCGGTTTCTCGGTACAAGCACCCAGCCCGAGAATGACTATGCTCAACATCAGTATTTGAATTTTCATGGATTAATCCTTTGATCAGGCGGACAACACGACGGTCAGTAACGCACCAAGCATGGTAAAGGTCGCACCGGTCAGATAGGCGACCAGCAAAATGACGTATTTGAATAGAGTAACCAGGTGACCTTGCCCGTAAACGTGGCGCATTGCCTTATAGAGGTACACGGGAATGTAAAACGAAGCAATCACTATGATGAGAGTACTGATGCTGTTGATGGCCCCGTCCTCGGGACCCAGCAAACCGGCGATTCCCGCGAGCAGAATTTGCAGGACCAGCATGAGGAAGAAGAATGCGTGAAAGTGTACGAAAAATAGCAGATGCTCGACGAAGTATCTTCTCGACAACGGGTACAGGAGCTTGAGAACCAACGCCATCAGTGGCAATAGTACGATCAGGGCTACCGGAATATTGTCGGCAATCGCGTCAACGAAGTTCTCGCTACCTCGGGCGTTATTCCTTTCACAGATTTGTTTAACTCGTTCATCCGTGAAGCGCTTCTCGATCCACTCCGGAACATCCTCGTCACCCGTGACGGAGGCGTCGTCACAGTTGCCGAAAAACTGACTGTCATCGTCTTTGTCAGACTCTCCGAAATTGATTGAGAAGCCGCTGTTGCCCGCAGCGAAATCCTCGACGACATCCGGCGAAACCTTTCCCTCGGCCTCAAGTGCTTCGAGTTTCTCTTTGGTTTTTTCCCGAATCAATGCTTCGTTTGCAGCGGCGGCTTCTGCGGATTCTTTTTTCTGCGCAATTTCTTCCGCAGTCGGCTGCGGATCAGGATCGATGATCTGCCTGAAGCTCTGCGGGTCGAAAAAGGCAACCAGGAAGAAAACGACACTCAGTACGAGATAGGTTCGAAATGGCGGCATGTAACGGGCACGCCGGCCCTCGAGATAATCCCGGGTCAGTTTGCCGGGCCGCGTCAGCAGCGGCAGTACCGTACGCCACAAGCGAGAGTCGAGCTCGAAGAGGTCGCCAAATGCCTCGCGAAGCAGCTGCCAGATACTGATCAGCCGACTTCGAGAACGCTGGCCGCAGCTGCCACAATACTGACCCCTGAGCCGGGTTCCACAGTTCAGGCAGGCAGGGCTTTCGTTGGGTGGTAAATCCTGCACGTGGTCTTCTCGCAAAGTGCGACTTTCCAGTCGAACCTGCTCGCCGAACCGTACTGCGAGGCCGGCATCGATCTCGGCGAAGTACCCGTCCAGAAGCTCATCAAGCGCGGCATCGTCGCGAACCAGGAACTGACAGGTGCGAATTGAATTGCCGCCGCTGTCAACGCCATGTTCAAACATACGGACATTGTCGATCCCTGTCCGGTCTAGCGCGGTTCTGCCAAGTTCCACCAGCCAGGGCTCGAAGTCCGGCGGCGTTTCACCGGCAATTACAAAATTGATTTCATAGAGGGGGCCGGCGTGATTCGTCATGGTCAACCGACTGCGGTTCAGGCTTGTTCTTGGTTTTCGTTAGTTTTGCCGGGTTTCTTTTTCTTGCTGGTCTTCCCGGTGCCGTTAGTCTGTGCTGAGGAAGTCTTCTTCCGTACCGGCTTTTTTCGCGCGGCCACTTTTACCGCCGGCGCCGGCGGCACGCCGCTGCGCGAAAGTTCCTCGGGCGCAAAGTCATCGACAGAGAGTAGTGCGAATACCTTGTCGTGATAAGTGCGCATGTTTCGGGCTTCGGCCTTGCTGATAACCTGCGCTTTTTCTGCTTCAGCTATTTGTGTGCCAAGGTAGTCAGAAGAGAGCAAGCCCTCTTTTCGCGCCTGTCGCAGACGGCGTTCGATAGGCTCATATTCCGTAGCGAGCTCCAGCGCTTCCTGCAGCAAACCAAGTGGGTTGCCAGGTTCGAGCGTCTTATATGCAAGCTGGCTAAGGCGTTCGCGTGCCTCGCCAGGCGTTGTGATCAGATCAACAACCTTCCTGGAAATTTCGTCTGATGGTGCCGAGTAAGTGCGGCCGCGCGGGAAGATGAACACGCGCAGCAGCGCGGCAACCCAGCGGTTCGGGAAGTTGCGAAGGAAAGAATGCAACGCTTCCTGAGCCTGATACATCAAGGTCCGGACAGACCACTCGACGAGAGGCAGGTCGGTCGCCCGGCGCCCCTGGTTTTCGAAGTGCTTCAGGACGGTCGATGCGAGATACATGGAGCTCAGAATGTCGCCGAGCCGTGCGGATAGCAGCTCTTTTTTCTTCAGTGCCCCGCCCAGGGTCAGCATTGCGAAATCGGAGGCCAGCGCGAATGCTGCGCTGTAGCGATTGATGTTCTGATAATAACGCCGGGTTGGTGTGTTCAACGGAACCGTGCTGAATTTCGCATGAGTGAGAGCGAGGAAAAACGAGCGGGCCATATTGCTGATTGCGTATCCGATGTGGCCGAACAGGGCAGCGTCAAACTCAATCAGTCCACGGTCCTGGTCTTCGTCACCTGCCGCATGCAATTCACGCAATACAAAGGGATGGCAACGAATCGCACCCTGACCGTAAATAATGAGACTGCGCGTAAGGATGTTCGCGCCTTCAACAGTAATCGCGATCGGCGTTGCCATGAAAGCGCGGCCAAGGTAATTGCTGGGTCCCAACATGACACCTTTGCCGCCATGAACATCCATTGAGTCATTGGCGACTTTTCGGCCGAGTTCGGTGCAGTGGTATTTCAGGATTGCGGAGGGCACGGCAGGCTTTTCACCCTGGTCAATCGCTCCCGCGGTTACAGCAACAGCGGCATTCATGATGTACGTATGCCCGGCGATTCGCGTTAGCGCCTCCCCAATCCCTTCGAAATTGGCGATAGAGGTATTGAACTGCTTGCGAATGGTGGCGTATGCACCCGCCGAATAACTTGCCGCCTGTCCGCCGCCCGCGGCCGTTGACGGCAATGTAATTGCGCGTCCGACAGACAGTAGTTCGACCAGCATCTTCCAGCCTTTGCCCGCCATCTCGGAGCCACCGATGATGAAGTCGAGCGGCACAAACACATCCTTGCCGTAGGTCGGACCGTTCTGGAATGGAATCGTCAACGGGTGGTGGCGGCGGCCGACTTCGACCCCGGGCGTGTCTGTCGGAATCAATGCGGCGGTGATGCCGTAGTCCTCAACATCGCCGATCAAATGATCGGGATCGTACAATTTGAAAGCCAGGCCAAGTACGGTCGCTATCGGAGCGAGCGTAATGTATCGCTTGTCCCAGTTGAGGCGGATACCGGTAATTGTCTTGCCCTGCCACGTGCCCTTACACACTACGCCGTTGTCGATCAGAGCAGCAGCATCCGATCCCGCCTGCGGTGATGTCAGGGCGAAGCAGGGAATCTCTGTCCCGGCCGCAAGACCCGGCAGGTAGTGTTGCTTCTGTTCTTCGGTTCCGTAATGCAGTAACAATTCCGCGGGACCCAGCGAATTGGGAACGCCGATGGTGGAAGAGGCCGTTGGGCTGCGACCCGCCAGTTTGGCGATGACGGCAGCGTTTGCATACGCCGAGAATTCGAGTCCACCGTACTGCTTGGGGATGATCATCGCGAAGAAACGGTTCTTGATGATGAAGTCCCAGACCTCTTTCGGCATGTCGGCGCGATTGTGGCAAATATCCCAATCGTCGAGCATCGCGCAGAGTTCTTCGCAAGGGCCATCAAGGAAGGCCTGCTCTTCCTCCGACAATTTCGGCGCCGGGTAGGACATGAGCCTGTCCCATTGCGGCATGCCCGAGAACAGTTCGCCATCCCACCAGACGTTGCCAGCCTCGAGCGCTTCGCGCTCCGTGTCCGACATTGAAGGCAGCATGGTCCGATAGATTGCGAGCAGCGGCTTGGTTAGCTTCTCGCGGCGGAATTCGATCAGGTTGGGGACGATCATCACGCCAAAAGCGGCGATCAGCAGCAGCTTCCAAAGCCAGTGGCCATCGCCAAAAACAACATAGGCGGCGACAGCAACACCCGCAGCTATGGTGGACGTAAGGAGGTCGATGCGCCGGTAAGCTAGGAAGATTCCACCGCCGAAAAACAGCAAGAACCAGAACAATCCTGTTGTCAGTCCAGACAAGACCCAATCCTCCGTCGTAAAAATCAGCTACACGATGTCAAAACACACCGGGTACTTTATAACAATTCTTCTATGGCGGCGCGTTCCTCCCGCAGCTCAGCCTCTGTGGCGTCCATGCGAGCGCGACTGAATTCGTCGATTCCGAGGCCTTGTACGATCTCGTAGCTCCCGCCGGCGCAGCGCACCGGGTAGGAGTAAATGATGCCGGGCTCTATGCCGTAACTGCCATCGGCAGGAATGGCCATGCTGACCCAGTCGCCGTCAGGTGTGCCCAGTGCCCAATCGCGCATGTGATCGATGGCCGCAGATGCTGCCGATGCGGCGGACGACGCGCCGCGCGCCTTGATAATGGCGGCACCGCGTTGCTGGACGACCGGAATGAATTCGTCCTTGAGCCAGTTCTGATCCACTGCGCCAGTGGCCTTTTTGCCAGAAATACTCGCATGACTGATATCCGGATATTGCGTGGCGGAATGGTTGCCCCAGATCGTCATACAAGTAATGTCATTGACGTGAGACCCGGTCTTGGTCGCCAGCTGTGCCAGCGCCCGGTTGTGATCAAGGCGCGTCATTGCCGTGAAATTTGCGGGGTTGATGTCTGGCGCATTGCTGCTCGCAATCAATGCGTTGGTATTCGCCGGATTGCCCACGACCAGCACCTTGATATTGCGACTGGCGTACTGATTTATCGCTTTACCCTGCACGGAAAAAATTGCCGCATTGGCCTGAAGCAGATCTTTCCTCTCCATGCCGGGGCCTCTCGGACGTGCGCCTACCAACAACGCATAATCGCTGTCCTTGAACGCGCGATCCGGGTCATCGGTCGCGACAATGCCGGCCAATGTACTGAAGGCGCAATCGCTGAGCTCCATTTCGACACCCTGCAACGCGGGCAGGGCCGGTGAAATCTCGAGCAGCTGGAGAATGACGGGTTGATCCGCCCCCAACATCTGGCCAGAAGCGATACGGAATGCGAGTTGATAGCCAATTTGGCCGGCGGCGCCAGTGATCGTGACGCGAACAGGTGCTTTCATCTTCATATTTCCTGCCAAGGGGTTTCGAAGTTATCAGGGGCGGCGATTCTAGCACCGGCGGCGCGAGCAGACACTGGTGTTCATTACTTATTCGTCTTTCATTCCCGCGGATGGTCGAGAAGAAAAGCTTCGTATTCCATGTCAGCCAGCTCCACGGCCCCCGATTCCCGAAGTTTCCGGATGCAGTCCATCCAGTCCTCCTGCGACGCCCGGGTCGCCTCATCGCAGCCAACCGGCGCCGCCACCCTTGCCTTCCGTGCCATGGGCTTTGCGATCGACTCTGACCGCTCCCTGACATCCGGCTGTTGCGCAGGCTGAATGCTGGGGAGTTCGCGACCCGCGCTAGGCTCCTCAGTTCGAAGCTCACTTTTGCTCGCCGCCGGGGACGCTGGTGTCACCGCGTCCGGGATCGACAATGTTTGTAACTCCGCGAGCTCCAGCACGACGGCCAGACTGAGCGCAATGACTGCTGTCCAGGCTACTTGTTTCCGCCAGCCAGCAAACATGTAGCTACGCTTCCGCGTTACCTCAACGGCCGCCTGTTTGAGAACCGCCTGGTTGAGATGCTCGGGCGCGCTCTCGGTGGATAGTTCGCGGTAGGTTTTGCTGACGAGCCGCTGCAACTCGCTTTCAGTATTCTCGGCGTTCATTGCGGCTCCTGAAGCGCGTCGCGAAGTTTTCTAACGGCATAGCGAAGACGACTCTTGGCGGTTTCGCGATTGCAGCCCGTCACGAACGCTATGTCGTCGAGACCGAGCCCCGCTTCTTCGTGGAGCAAAAATACGTCCCGTTGTTCCTCTGGCAGATGGAGCAAAGCCAGCGCCAGACGCTCTTTTGCCAGGCCGCGCTCAACCAGCATCTCGGGCGGTTCCGATGCATCGGCCTGGAGATCCGGGTCCAGGTCGCTGATATTGGAGTGGCGTTTATTACGACGAACATGATCGATGAAGCAGTTGTGGGCGACCCGGTAGATGAAGGTCGTGAATTTCGCCGTGGGCCGGTAATTCATCCGCGATTGGATGATTTTGCCCCATACCTCCTGGAAGACGTCTTCGGTGCTGGCCGGATGCCGGCAAAGCCGCAGCAAATAGCGATACAAGGCGTCATTATGGCGCCGGTACAGTGTCTCGAATGCGGCAGTATCACCATCTTTGTAGCGCAGCATCAGAGCACTATCGTCAGGAACATGACCCATAGGGGGAGCATAGGCGAGCGCGGATGCTGTGCAAAGTGGCGTCGCGGCGGCTGGTAGTGACAGCGCTGCGGCATCTCCGCTAAATTCCATGAAAATTCCCGAGGCCATGTCCTGCAAACGATACGCGCGCACCGCAGGGGTTAGCGCGAAAAAAAGCTTGCAATGAAAATAACTAGTGTTATAGTTGACTATAACACCACATCACTAAGGGGCCGAAGCGGGCCCGGGATAATGAAAATGTTGAAAATCGGCTTACGCTTTAACGAGTATGTCAGCCTCGCGGTCATGATTCTCATGGTCGTCGCACTGGTCGCAGGCCAGGCTGACGCGAGCACCGATAATGCCGAACCTGATCGGCCGGTGTCTCCGATTTCGGCATTGGTTGATCGCAGCAATGACGATCGCATTCATATTGATTTTGATGGCCAGCTAGGCGACTCAGTACTCAAGTTCAACATTGCAGTGGCCACCGATTTGAGTCATTTCCGTGGCGAAGACGAGTAAAGTAGCGACGGAATTCTGCACCGGTCCGGATCGTCGGACCGGTGTCTTTTCATGCGATCAAGTGCATGGATGTCGCATCAAACGGGATACGGAGAGGTAATGGATCCGAAGTGGAACGAAGACCAGCCGATCTACCGGCAGTTGCGAGACAGAGTCGTAGCAATGATCCTGGAAGAGGTGCTGACCGATGGTGACGCTTTGCCGTCAGTTCGGAACGTTGCGGCCGAGTATCGGCTCAATCCCCTGACCGTGCTCAAGGGTTATCAGGAGCTGGTTGACGAAGGCCTCGTCGAGAAAAAGCGTGGTCGGGGAATGTTTGTCAATGAGGGGGCGCGGATAAAGCTCCTCAAGGCAGAGCGGCAGCGATTTCTTGACAAGGAGTGGCCGCTGGTCCTTGCAACCATAGAGCGGCTGAACCTGAATGCCGCCGATTTGTTTAAGGAAGCAGAATCAAACAATTCATCCAAGGATTCTGGAGGGGAGAATGGCTAGCCTGGTTAGCGCTCGTGGCGTCACCAAACGGTTCGGTTCCTTTACCGCCGTCGACAACGTCAGTTTCGAAATTGAAGCCGGAAAAATTCTCGGCCTTATTGGCCCCAACGGTGCCGGAAAAACGACCTTACTCAAGGCGATGCTCGGGCTGACTGATTGCGAGGGAGAACTCTCCGTCATGGGGCTCGACCCGTTCCGGCAACGCAAGCAACTGATGCAGAACATTTGTTTTATTGCCGACGTTGCAGTATTGCCAAGGTGGATCAAGGTTTCGCAACTTCTCGACTATGTCGAAGCAATACATCCAAATTTCTCCCGAAAACGAGTAGAGGAACTATTGCGCCAAACCAAGATCAAATCCGGATCGAAGGTGAAGGAGTTGTCGAAAGGCATGGTCACCCAATTGCATTTGTCGATCATCATGTCGATCAATGCGAAGTTGCTGGTTCTCGACGAACCGACGTTGGGACTGGATATCATTTTTCGTAAAGAATTCTACGCAAACTTGTTGAATGACTACTTCGATGAGGAGCGGACGATCCTGGTGACGACACATCAGGTCGAAGAAATTGAAAATCTTTTGACGGATGTCATGTTCATCAATGACGGCAGGATATTGCTGAATTCGCCAATGGACGCGCTCGCCGAACGTTACATGGAAATCGCGGCTTCCGGAGAAAAAGCGGATCGGGCAAGGGGACTGGGACCCATCGCGGAGGGTCAGATGTTTGGCAAGTCAGTAATGTTGTTCGAAGGCATTAGCCGCGAGCATCTGGAGGGGCTCGGCGAAATAAGAACGCCGTCTGTGGCAGATATATTCGTCGCAAAGGTCAAGGGGGCGCGGAAATGATCAATCATCAACTGGCGCTGGTGAAGCGAGAGATCTGGGAGCACCGCTCCATATACATGACGCCTGCGGTCATCGCGAGCATCGTTACGCTGGGTGTCCTCGCAATGCTGGCCTTTGCATCGGGTTTTGCCGCCGAACTCGATGTTGCAATTTTCGGCGCACAAAACCTCGCCGGCGAACCCGAACGCAAAGCGGTGCTCACCGGCTTCTTTCTGGGCACGTCCTGGGTATTCCTGGTCGCTTTAATGATTCTTACCGTCTTCTACAGTCTGGATTCGCTGTACGCGGAGCGCAAAGACAAGAGCATATTGTTTTGGCGCTCGCTGCCGATCACCGACGCCGAGACGGTGATTTCCAAACTGCTTACGGCAATTTTCGTTCTTCCGATAGCGACCGTCGCTGGAATCATCGTGACCCACCTGATTAATCTCATTGTATTGAGCGTCTGGGTTTCGATGAAAGGCGGCGATGGCGGAATGTTGGTGTGGGGTTCGGTTGCGCTGCTCGATAACTGGCTCGCGGCCTTTATTATTGTCGTAGCAAGTGGCATCTGGATGTCACCGTTCATCGGCTGGTTTTTGCTCGTCTCCGCATATACCAAGCGATCTCCGTTGCTTATGGCATTCATGCCATTAATCGTCATCGGTCTGCTCGAAGGGATAGTTCTTCGATCCCATGTTTTTGCCGAAAACGTCCTCGGCCGGGGAGATGGCATTCCTCTGTTTCGGAAGGCTAACATCGAGCAATTCTTCGAAGACGAACAATGGCGCATAGGCGAGAATGCGACCAGTTTGCTGACACATATCGATGTGGTGCAGTTTGTTACGACGCCTGCGACCTGGGCCGGTATCGTTGTTTGCGGATTGCTTTGCACCGGTGCCATATACGTTCGCCGGTTTCGAGACGAGAGCTAAACGGGTCCTTGATTGGCTGGTCGCGGGCTCACGGCTTGGCGCGAATTTTGAATTTCTTCAGCTTGCCGCGAAACTGATGGTAGCTCAGCCCCAGAAGTTCAGCCGCAAGGCTTTGGTTATATCGCGCTTTTTCGAGAGCGGCGTGTAGCAGGCTCACCTCGGTATCGATCATTCTTTGCGTCAGGTCCGCGGGTAACAGGGGCGCACGGCGTCCAGCTGTCGTGCTGCCCTTGATCGTCGGCGATTCGGCACTTACAAACGGTGTGTCAAACGGGTCAACCGCCAGGGTTGCGATAGGTTGGTTGGGATCGGCTGAGCGATACACGCTGCGTTCAATCGAATTCTTAAGCTCACGAACATTCCCGGGCCATTGATGCCGAAGCAGCGAAGAAGAAATCTTCGGGCTGAAACCCGGGAAGTAGCTCCATTTGAGCTCACTTGCCATGTTGATTGCGAACGCATGTGCCAGAGGCAGGATATCCTCCACGCGCTCGCGCAGTGGTGGAACTGTGATGACGTCAAATGCAAGTCGATCAAGCAAATCCTCGCGAAACTTTCCTTCGCTGGACAATTGCCGCAGATCGGCATTGGTCGAGCCGACAATCCGTACATCAACATGCAGCGTTTCACTGCCACCCACTCTCTGTACTTCGCCATATTCGATCGTTCGCAGTATTTTCTCCTGCATACGCAGCGATATAGTCGCGAGCTCGTCCAAAATCAGCGTGCCACCGTCGGCGCGCTCGAAGTGGCCAATGTGGGTTTTGACGGCCCCGGTGAAAGCACCGGCCTCGTGACCGAATAGCTCTGACTCAAGGATGGACTCTGTCAGTGCCGCGCAATTGACCTTGACGACTTTGTGCTCCCACCGGCCGGACAGGAAGTGCAGGCGAGAGGCTATCAACTCTTTACCGGTTCCCCGCTCCCCAACGACCAGGACAGGCTTCGACAGGGGAGCCGCGCGGGACACATGTTCCAGCATTTCCAGGAACAACGGGGCCTGACCAATGATCGTTTGTGGCTGCGAATTTCGCGACATTGGCCAATTAAGCCAAAACTTAACAAAAATGGCTAGGTATTAGCGAGATTAACCCTATCTGGTTCATCGAAGAGCGGACGATTTATGCAGAAAATGCTTAAAAAACAATGAGTAATACGCTCTCACCTATTCTGGCACGAATGCTGCAATTCCTTGGGCAGGCATTCAACAAGTAAGAGGACACAGCCATGGGAATTTTCACGAGATTCAGTGACATCGTGAACTCCAATATCAACGCCATATTGGATAAGGCCGAGGATCCGGAAAAGATCGTCCGGCTGATGATTCAGGAGATGGAGGATACGTTGGTTGAGGTACGAACCGCGGCGGCGCGTTCCATCGCCGACAAGAAAGACCTGAACCGCAAGCTCGGATCGCTGGAGCGCGATCGGAACGACTGGGATATGAAAGCAGAGCTGGCACTTCGCAAGGGTCGTGAGGACCTGGCGAAAGCTGCGTTGGTCGAAAAATCGCGAGTGGCAGCCGCTGTAGACGTGCTGAAACAGGACTATCTCGCAGTCGACGAAGGGCTCGCCAAGCTGAACGAAGACATTGCAAGGCTGGAGAGCAAACTTGCCGACGCCAAGGCACGACAAAAATCGTTATTGGCCCGGCATCAAGCGGCGAGCAGCCGATTGGCGGTCCGCCAGAAAATCTATGACTACAAGATTGACGACGCCATGCTGCGATTCGAGCAATACACTCGCCGGATCGACGATGTGGAGGGGCGCGTCGAAGCCTACGATCTGGGATTGCCGAAAGACCTGAATCACGAATTCGCAAGCCTGGAAGCCGAGGAGTCCGTCAAAGATGAGTTCGACGCGCTGAAGCGGCGTGTGGCGGCAGAAAAGGCCGCTACCACGAGCACCGAGTAAGCGCACCTGGAGGGCGAGACGATGGGTCGAGACACATGGAATATGAACTACGGACCGTTGCGGGGCTTTTATCGGGATCGCGAGAACGGCTGGATCTTTGGGGTTTGCGCCGGGCTTGCCGACCGCTTCAATTTTCGGGTCGGTACCGTTAGGGTCATTGCGCTAATATCGTTGTTGCTCTTCTTCTGGTTGGTTGCGGCTCTATATCTTGGTGCAACTTTGCTCATCAAGGAAAAGCCATTGGTCTATTCGGGGCGGGATAGCGAGTACGACTTTTGGTATCGCTACAAGCGTGATAACTGGAGGCGATCATGACGACATTGCATGCCGATTCGAGAGAATTTTACAGGGATGCGGATCGCGCGATCCTGGGCGGTGTCTGTGCGGGGCTGGCGCGATACTTTGGGTTTAATCTGAGAGCCACGAGAATCCTGGCATTCATCGCCTTCCTGATGGCAATGCCAGTTGCCGTCGTCGGCTACCTGGCTGCTGTATTCCTGATTCCGTCCGCTACTTTCAAAACTTACGGTATGGCCGAAGAAAGGCGTTTCCGCGGTCGGCGCCAATCACGTCGCAAGAAAGAAGCGGTGGACGCATCGGGTCCTTCGTACGCCGACATTATCAATCGTCGTTGCCGAACTATGGATGAACGACTGGCGCGTCTGGAAAAACACGTCACATCCAAACGTTTTCAGATTGACCAGGAGCTAAACAGGCTTTGACACACAGAAATGAAAAAGGGATGCGTCAATGAGCACTATGTTTTATATCGTCTGTATTGTTGCCGTGGTTTTTACAGCGAATACCTATCAGAAATACATGAAGATGAAGTACGACAAGAGCAAGAACGACCCCGATCTGGAGGCGTCGCTGGCGAAAATCGACTTGCTGGAGGAGCGTATTCGGGTTTTGGAGAGGATCGTCACCGAGAACAAGCGCGACGTTGCTCGGGAAATCGACGATCTTTAGGGAACTGATTCGAACGCCGCCAGGTGCCCTTATATGGACGAGCTTCTCGTGAGTAATATCAAGTCTTATTTAGAAAGTGCTTTAAACGCTCGAATCTCTGCATTAAACCGCTCTACGGTACTGGTCTGCTCATCAACCGCTGCGTTGAACTTCTTGTCGAACATCAATTTGCTCTGCGCCCGACCCTCGACGTCATCCTCAGCCAGGGCTTGCATCGCAACAGCTTCCTCAGCCTCAATGCAGGAAAGATACTCAGTCATTTTCGCTTGATACTCGGAAATCTTACCTACGCCGGCCAGCATCTCATCCTTGGTTGCGGTTGCGCCCATCGGCAAGTCCCTGGGGGGCGCCGGATAATCGCACGCCAGTGCGAACGGTGCGGTTGCGAGGAGCGCGAGCGAAATCAGCACTTTTATCATCGTTTTCATAAGGTCAACTTTCAGTCAGTTCCTAAAGCTGGGTTGGAGGTCTGCATGGCTGCGCCGCAATTTAAGCACGTTGTTGCGGCCAAGTGAAGTCACGCGAAAAGAGCGCGATGGGTATCGGTTCCCTCAACCTGCGCCAGCAGTAATTCCAGATAATTGTCAGAGCTCATCGGGTCCCCGAACAACAGTCCCTGGGCATATGTACATCCGAGTTTTTGCAGGAAAATCAGCTGCGATTCATCTTCGACACCTTCAGCAACAACATCCATGTCCAAATTTCGTCCCATTTGAATAATCGTGTCGACGAGAGTCGCGTCGTCCGGGTTATTGACGAGATTCCTGACAAAGGAGCGGTCGATTTTCAGAGTGTTGATCGGGAATTGCTGCAGAGCACTGAGCGAAGAGTAGCCAGTCCCAAAATCATCGATAGCAAGATGCAATCCGAGGCCGTACAACTGGTTTAATATCTTGATCGTTCGTTCCGGATTCTCCATCAGCGTCGTTTCGGTTATTTCGAGTTCCAGAGATGTCGGAGACACCTCGTGGCCCCGCATGATTGATGTAATCCGGCTAACGAAATTGAGTTGTCGGAGCTGTTTTAACGACAAATTGACCGAGACTCGCCCTGGTGACGATACTGACCGCTGCCAAAATCGAAAATCCTCGCACACCTTGTCCAGAACCCACTCTCCGATTTCAATAATGAGGTTGGAGTCCTCGGCAATCGGAATGAAGTCCGAAGGTAGTATCAGGCCGCGCTCCGGCAGGTCCCAGCGCACCAGCGCTTCGGCACCGAATACTTCGCCCGTTTCCAGGTTATATTTCGGCTGATAATGAACTAGCAGTTCGTCACGCTCGAACGCGCGCTTCAATTTGCTTTTCGTCATCAGCCGCTCGACCGTGGCCTCGTTCATCCTGGGTGCGTAGAAGGAGAACATATTTCCGCCCGACTTCTTGGCGTGATACAAAGCCGCATCGGCATTTCTTATCAGGTCGATGACGTTCGGTGCATCCTTTGGGTAGTACGCAACCCCCATACTTGCCGTCATAAATACTTCGTGACCCTGCACGAAGAATGGATCAGCCAATCGGTTCAACAATTTTTGTGCGAGTTCACTGGTCTGTACGATACCTTTCTCATCGGCAGTGAGCTCATCAACAATTACGGCAAACTCGTCACCCGCAAGCCGTCCAATAATCGAGCGTGGCGGCAACGCGGCTGAAAGGCGCTCTGCAACCGTCTCGAGTGTTGCGTCTCCTGCAAGATGTCCGAACGTGTCGTTGATTTCCTTGAAATAATCAACGTCAATGTAGAAAAGACAAAGCGATTTTCCGCTGCGCCGGGCACGGGCTATGCCACGCTGCAGCAGATGTTGGAATTGCATTCGATTCGGAATCTTTGTCAGGGGATCTATGCGTGCCAGGTAACGAATGCGTTTTTCCGCGCGCCGTCTCTCGCTAATATTCTGTGCGGCATAAATGCGTCGGGCTTCCTTACCTGGTGCATCGTCGACAATGGAGCAGGTATACGACACCGGGATTGATTCTCCGAACTTGCTTTCGAACATTACCTCTTTCGGCAGGCCGGAGGGCGGATCGTCGGCGAGAGACCGGCCCCTGGTCGGATTGACGATGAAATCGATACTCATGTTAATCAATTCGTCTTCTTCGTAACCAAGAAGGTGCGTTGTCGCCTTATTGATTCGAGTAATTTTTCCGTCGTGCCCGGTAACGATGATCGCCTCGTTCATTCCGGACAGAATGCTATCGACATAGTCTCGAGAAAGCGTCGTCTTCCGCAGTCGATTCCGCATGTCATTGAATACCGATGCCAAGTCGCCGAGTTCGTCATGCCTTGACACCTGAACGGGCTCGCCAAAGTCGGCGTCACGGAGCTTCTCCGCTTGCGCTTTCAGTTGGCGAATACGCTTTGTTTGATTCTGGACGACCAGCCACACGACGCCGCCGCTCATTAGCAGTGCTGCCAGCGTCCCGGCTGCCGCCCAGAGGTAACTGACGCGTCGACTTTCCACTTCAGTGGTCACGAGTTCCGCTGTGAAACGGGCGGAATCGGCATAGAGCTCGGAAAGATCGTAAGCGCCGAACAAAAGTCCCGCTTCGACATCATTCACTACTACCGGGTAATCGACTAACAGGCGCTCTTCGAGCCAGGTCGTTCCCATTGCCTGGGAAGCACTCGGATAGTTTCCTGCCAGGTACGATTGACCGTTGTTGTCAACAAAGCGAACGCCAGTAAGATTTTCGTTTTCGAGGAGGACGCTGTTAAGTCCGGCAACTACATCCCCACCGCGATCCTGTCGAGATTCCTCGAACCTGGCAAAGTCCAAAGCGGCAGCATGCATCTGCGCCCTGGCTCGACGCTCGAAGCTGTCTCTTACCAGTTGGTCGTATTCGGCGGCGCTCGTTTCGACCATTTGACGGGCAAGCCACTGGTACTGGGCGTAAAAGACAGACAGCATGATGCCAGCTACGGCAATACCGAGAGCAAGCACCACCAGCAACAACCGATGAGTTCTATTGCCGATCATTTCGTAATTGTTATTCGGCTAAAAAACGGGACTTATTGTAGCACTCGAGCCTGATCGCAGAGAAAACTGTCCAATTAGGACTATTTTGTGGGGTCAGGCCTCGCGCTTTTCGACAAACTCCAGCGGCTCCGAACGCCCGGTCGTCTTCATCACACCCTCAACAACAGCCCCCTCGGCAACAGCGATGGCCTCTGCGGTGACGGTGCCGGTAATTCTCGCTGTATTGGTAATTTCGACTTTGCCGTTCGCGATGACGTCACCATCGATGTGGCCGGCAACGATGACATTGTCAGCCCGGATGGACCCCTGCCAATAGCCGCTGGCAGCCAGCGTCAGCGTGCCGTTGATGTCGCAGTCGCCCTTAACCTCGCCATTGACCATAAAGTTGCCCTCGCCCGAAATTTCGCCACTGATTTTGCAGCCTTCGTTGATTAATGTCGCTTTGCCGGAGGATTGGTCGCGCATACGTCTTAGCCTGGATTCGTTCATGCAGTTTGAGCCCCGCAGGTGTTGAGAATGAAGGTGTTTTGCGAATACTACCCTATTTCGAATTGGCGGCTCGAGAAACGCCGTCGCCGCCACGGTATCGAAGTTGCACGCCTTCGTCGCTGTTATGGTAAAAGGTTTGCGTGGTCCGACGTCGGGAACAGGGCAATTCGTTGAGGCGGGAATTCGAAAAGCGTTTAAACAACATCGCCGCTGCCGGCGGTGATCTTCTCTATGGCGGACTGAAGGGAATCGAGAAGGAATCGTTGAGGGTTACCGCAGACGGCCAGTTGTCTCCGCTGGACCATCCGGTGGGGCTGGGGTCCGCCTTGACCAATCGCTACATTACGACTGATTTCTCGGAGGCCTTGCTGGAATTTGTAACGCCAGCTTCCAGTACGACATGGGAAACCTTGCAGTGGGTGTGTGAAATCCACCAGTTCACTTACTCTCAGCTTGGTGACGAGATGTTGTGGCCGGCCAGCATGCCTTGCCAGATTCCAGCGGATCCCAAAATCCCGCTGGCGCGATACGGTTCTTCGAACATCGGCCGGATGAAAACGATATACCGGCGGGGCCTCGGTTACCGTTACGGGCGCCAGATGCAGACCATTGCCGGAGTGCATTTCAATTATTCGGTTCCCGGTCAATTCTGGCAGGCGTACAGGGACCTGTCCGGTGTCACGACCGATGTCGAGGAATTCAGGTCCGAGCAGTATCTGGGACTGATACGCAATTTCCGCCGCATGGGGTGGATCGTGCTGTATTTGTTCGGCGCATCGCCGGCGCTGTGCAAGTCATTTACGGGCGCCAGGGCCAATGAAATGAAATCCTTCAGTGCCTGCACGTTTTTCGAGCCATACGGAACGTCGTTACGCATGAGCGACCTGGGCTACAGCAATCAGAATCAGTCGCGCATCAATATTTCCCTGAACAGCCTTGATGAATACGTACGAGACCTTGGCAGGGCTATAAGAACTCCCGAGAAGAGCTACGAAAAAATTGGCGTCAAAGTTGATGGCGTGTATCGGCAGCTGAATGCGAATTTGCTGCAAATTGAAAACGAGTTCTATTCACCGGTGAGGCCGAAACGAGTGACGCAGTCGGGCGAGAGGCCGACCATGGCGTTGCAGCGGGGTGGCATCGAATATGTGGAAATCCGTTCGCTGGATATCAATGTGTTTGACCCTTGCGGTGTCAGTCAGAACGAGATGCGCTTTATGGAGGCGTTTCTCATTTATTGCTTGCTGATGGAAAGTCCAAAGTTGGATCAGGCGGAACTTGAAGAGATCTCCGGCAATCAATCTGCAACGGCAAAAAGGGGGCGCGATCCCGAGTTGCGCCTGCGCAGGAATGGTGACCCGGTATCGATCAGGGATTGGGGATCCGAGATTATTGAGGGAGTCCTGGCCGTTGCTGGGGAATTGGACAAACGCGAACAAAACGACAGTTACACGGCAGCGGTCCAATTGATGCAGGAAAGCGTGGATTTGCCGGACGCTACCCCGTCGGCACGAGTCATCGCCGAACTTGAAAAATCAAAATCGGGATTCTTCGACTTTGCATTGTCTATGGCTCGCAGTCACCAGGACTACTTCGCGTCGATAGCAAAACCGAACGACGGGTCGAGCAAGGTGCTTCGTGAAGAAGCTGTTGAATCCCTGCGACGGCAAGCCGAAATCGAGGCGAGTGATACTTTGAGTCTGGACGATTATCTGGCGAACTACTTCGCCTGATCCGGTAGTGGAAAACCTTGCTCGAACGCGACATTTCGGTGCAGTTTTTGCAGGCGTCGGGTTAACTTCCCTGCAGATCCGTCTCCGATGACCCGGCCATCTGCTTCGAGTATCGGCGTCAGTTCCCCCATAGTTCCTGTGGTAAATGCTTCATCGGCCGTATAGAGCTCGGTCAGGGAAAGATTCCGTTCGACCGCCGCAATACCTTCATCCCGGCAGATTCTAAGGATCATCCTGCGTGTCAGGCCCGGCAAGCAGCTATCGGCATGCGGCGTAAGTACCCGACCATTCCTGACAAGAAAGATATTGGTGTCGTTGGTTTCCGAAATGAAACCGTGAATGTCGAGCATCACGGCCGCATCGGCCCCGGAGACATTCGCCTCAATTGAGGCCAGTATGTTATTGAGCAAATTGTTGTGATGAATCTTGGAATCGAGGCATGAAGGTGTATTGCGTCGGGTAGACGCGGTGATGACCCGGATCCCCGTGTTTGAGTAGACCGGTGGTTTCCATTCGGCGAGTACGATCAAGGTGCAGCCCGACTGGTTAAATCGTGGATTCATTCCCGAAGTGACCTTCTCGCCACGCGTTAATGTCAGACGAATGTGGACATTGTCCCGCATGCCGTTAGCCGCCAGGGTTTCAAATATCGCCGCGCGGACTTCCTCGGACGATGGAACTGCGGCGAAAGCCAGTGCTTTTGCGGAGTTTTGCAGGCGCTCAAGGTGTCCATCAAGCTCGGCGATGCGCCCGTCGTATACGCGCAGCCCCTCCCAGACGGCATCACCTCCCTGCACAACACTGTCAAAAACCGAGACGGTTGCCTCGGCTCGCGGTCGCAATTCGCCACCAACGTAAACATAAATATCAGCGTTTCGAGGATCGGGAAGGTTCACCATTAATCTCCTGCTGCATCAGCACGCAAAGCGTGTCTGTACAGTTTTTCATAGTAGGGACTGCATTCATCCAACAAAGCTTGCAGGTTTTCAGGAAAGTCCAGCTTGGCTTTATACGGTGCGAAACCGGTGCTTTGGTGAACCGCGTGGTACCAGTGCGGTGCCCAAATACCGTCTTCGGGGCGGCCACCCGCATGCCAGGACAGCATACCGGGATCAAACTCAAGATCGAGATGTGTACACAATGCGCAAAGTACGGTTTCGGGATCGCGTAATAACTCCCGTGAATCCAGAACAGCCGGCCCCTGGCCACTTTCGGTCAGATTACTGAACAATTCCCATTGGCGCTGCAATCCTGTATCTGCAAGTGTCGCATGCGGCAATTGAATGGTTAAGGACGGCAGCATTTCTCGCGGATCACGGATCAGGAAAACGTTGTTGGTTGCCTGAAGAAATGCCAGGTCCAGGTCAAGCAGGTGATGTGCCATGTGCTTGATAAACAAGACGACGGACGGATCTTCAGATTGGGCAAAAAGCAGCATCCGCATTACGGCGTCACCGTCGCAATTCATTGCGTCCAGAATCTCCTGACGCCCTGGATGTTCGGCGCCGCTGACGCGCAAGTAATGCCCATAAAGAGGTTCGTCCACAACGCGGACGTTTTTCAGCTGAGCGAAGCTGTACATCAGCGCGGTTGAAACGTTTCTCGGGCCGGACCACAAGCAGATGGGCACTGTCATTTTCGGTCTATTCCTGCTGTGGACGAACGAAACTGCGGCATTGTACCGGCCCGGCACGCCGCCGCAACAGCGCGTGGCGGCTCGATTTATGCGGTTTGACAAGAGCCCGGCAAGCACTGCGTGTGCGGTCTGTCACAAAATGGCCTGCTTCATTGTTGCCCCCGGTGTAATTTAACTAAACTTGCGGCAAGAATCTCTGTGACGCAAGAATTTGCGCGGTGGAAACATTTTGCTAAAGACATTCCTTGTCGGCATTTTACTTGGCGCGGCGGCGGTGGCCGGCGCGCTCTACTCAATTCCGGTGGTCGATCAGTACCGGGAAGTGTCGATTATTTCGGTCGCCCCGAACGGCGGTAACACCGAGTCTTTACATATCAATATGCCGATGGACCGGATAATGGCCGGTGCGCCGGGCGGGAGCGCTGCTTGGCCGGTCGGTATGAAATGGCCGGATGACCCGATCCTGGCGAACGTAAGCTCTGAGATTTTCAAGATTCGCAATGCGCGGGACGCGGTGATCGGGGTTGCTGTCAGGACGGTTGCCCGCGAGGAAGGGGGCGACGTTATCGACTGGGTCATCCATCTACCGGCGCGCGGATCATTGTTCATTAATATGGATCCTCAGCCGCAGGACAGCGGAGAACGCATCGGTCGGCTACAAAGTGGTGCGCGAGAGTTCGAGCCGCTTACAGGTTTTGTCGAAGAGCGATGGGTGTCCGACACGTCCGGTGAAGAAGACGCTCCCGCTGGCCGCATAGAGTTGGTGACCCGCCTGATAGGAACCCTGCTCCCGGAAAACGAACGCACAGAGGAGGTCGCAGAATGAAATACATCCTGGCTCTCCTTTTGGGACTGGCGACAGGTGGGGCACTTTTTGCGGTCGGCCTGGCGTACAACCCGTTTTTCGGCAATGCGGATCTGTCACCCTTGGCGGTAACGGATTCGCAGACCGTTATGTTGGGTTATCCGGCCGTTACGACTGAGAGCATCGTATTTACCAACGATGGGGAATCTCGCGTCCAGCCACATCCCGAAAAGGTCCTGCAACTCTGGGAGGCGCCGATTCGACAGACGTCCGTAATGGCCGTCGTATTGTGGGATGGTCGGAATCAAACCGCTGGCCTCGGCTTCAAGTTCGCATCGACCTCGGAAAGCACGCGGCTGCTGGACGGACGAGCTATCGTGGACAGCGTTTGGTATGTGTATTTGCCCGGTCGAGGCAGCCTTTTCATCGAGCAGTCCGAAAACTACTGGGATTTTTTGCGCGACATCGTGTTGCCCGCCTACCGAAGTTCTGCAGACGCCTGGAGGGGGCAGTGGCACGGAAACATGACGGTGGGTCCCGGCGCTTTGGGCACTGCGAAAGTCACCGGAGGAGCAGGCGACTTTCTCGGGCATACTATGCTCGGTGTTGAGTCCCAGTCCGTGCGCGCCTGGCATGTCGACCGTGGTGTTATCGCAGGCGAGGGGCAACTCGTTATCGAACTGCCAACCAATCCGTCGATTGAATTCGCAACGGAAGCCGAAGAGCTATAAAAGCAGTTCCTTGATCTGCAGGTCGTCGCTGGCCAGCTTGTCGCGATTCACACGAACCTTTGCCGCGATCAAGGCTTTCGACTGCACGAATTCCCTGGCCGAATTGACGGCGTCGGTCGCGATGAGTCTGCCATCTTTCAGATAGAGACATGCGAACGATCGGTCCACCGGGTTGCCGCGTATCACGACATCATCGTAGCCTGCAGACAATCCCGCGATTTGCAGCTTTAGGTCGTATTGGTCAGACCAGAACCATGGCACCTGTGAATAATGTGTTTCAATCCCGCAGATGTTACTCGCTGCGGTTTTCGCCTGTTCCACCGCGTTGTGTACGGATTCCAGCCGCAGGTGGCGCCCGTAAATAGAATTCGGGTGCAGCGTGCAATCGCCGACGGCGTAGATGTTCGGGTCGGCAGTCTGACAACGATCGTCAACCACGATGCCGTCGTTGGTCTCAATTCCGGCGGCGGATGCGAGTTCGGTATTGGGGATTATGCCGACACCGACAACAACGAAATCGGCAGGAATCAGTTCGCCGTCTGTCGTTTCGATCGCCTCAACACGACTCTCTCCATGAAACGCTTTCACCCCGGTCGACAAGCGCAACTTGACGCCCTGGTTCCTGTGCTCGATCTGGTAAAAGTCGGAGGTCTCGGGAGACACCACTCTGCTCATCACGCGATCTTCCATTTCGACAAGCGTGACTTCGAGGCCTAGCTGGCGCGTCACCGCAGCGACTTCCAGGCCGATATAGCCTGCACCGACAATTACAGCATGCTTCCCCTTCTGCAATTCGCCGCGAATGCCTTCAACGTCAGCTATGTTACGCAGGTAATGCACACCTTTGAGATTGTCGCCTTCGACTGGCAGGCGACGAACTCGAGATCCGGTCGCAAGTATCAAGGTGTCGTAAGCGAAGGTCTCGCCGCTGTCGGTCGCGACAGTTTTAGCACTGCGGTTGATTTCGCTGACTCGGGTCTCGAGATGAGCATGAATCCGGGTGTCATCGTAAAAGTTCTGCGGCTTGATGTGCAGTCGTTCGGCCGATAGCTCGCCGGCCAGGAATTTCTTGGACAAAGGTGGTCGCTGGTAGGGCAGGTAAGCCTCTTCGCCAACGAGCACGATATCGCCAGGAAAGCCATGCTGTTTCAACGACACAACCAACTGTCCTGCAGCATGCCCGGCACCAGCGATAACAATTTTTTTACTCACACAAGGTCCTCTGAAAAACAGCTTAAGCAGGCCCTAGGCCGGCACCAATGGCCAAAGTATCGGTAGCAGCACCATCACTGTGATAAACACGACGATAGTGAGTGGTACACCGACCTTGAGGTAGTCAACAAATCGATAACCACCCGGGCCCATAACGAGAATGTTCGCCGGATGCGATATCGGGCTCGTGAAACTGGCCGATGCGGCCATCGCAACGGCCATCATGGCGGTCTCGGGCTCCAGGCCCATTTCTCCCATTGCGGACAACACAATAGGCGACATGAGAACGACCAGCGCTGCGGTTGGTACGATCATGGTGGCCATGGCGGTCAAAATATAAAGGCCCATAATCACCGGCCAGGGTCCGGCATCACCGAGCAAATCCATGACGAGGTTGGCCAGGTAAACGGCGGCACCTGTATCTTGCATGGCTGTGCCGAGTGGCAGCATTCCGGCGATAAGAAAAATCGCGCGCCAGTCAATGGCGCGGTAGGCCTGTTCCATATTCAGGCAGCCCGTCAGGACCATGATCGTGCCGCCAATGACGGCCGCAACAGAGATGGGCGCGTATCCAGCCATGACCGAGCCAACGACCGCTGCCATGATGAGTGCGGCCAGTGGTGCTTTGCGCGTTTCGGGCGGCTCCTGCCCCAATTGCGTGAGGACCAGGAAGTCCGAGTCAGATGACAGCAGTTGCAGGCGATCACGTGGCCCCAACAGCAGCAGCGCGTCACCAATCTGCAATCGCTCGTCGGCGAGCTCGGTGCCGATGGTTTCGCCCTCTCGCCATATGCCGGCCAATTCAATGCCGTAGCGTTCGCGAAAATTCATTTCACCGACGGTTCTGCCTGCCAGCGTACTTCGAGGATCGAGAGTTGCGTCCATGAGGGTCAGGCGCTCGGATTCGAGCGACCCGAGATTGCCGGAAACCTCGGTGTCGATTTCGAGTTCCTGCAATCCGCGAAGTACGTCGAGGTCGCTCTGCTGCCCCTCTATGAGAAGCAGGTCTCCACCCAGCAGGATTTCGCCGCCGCGCGGCATGATCCGGAGTTCGCCATCACGGAAAATGGCGTTGACCCGAAAGTCGAAAACCTCGGCGAGACGGCTTTTCTCCAGTGTTTCTTCAACGAGGCCGCTGTTCTTTGGCACCCTGACGACGAACATTCTTTCGTCGGCCCGGTAGGTCTTCTGCAGTTCCTCGGGCGTATAAACAGTAACGTCCTGGAAATCCGCGGGCTTGTCGAGTTTGGCAACGGCGTCAGCGTCGCCTTGCACGAGTATCTGGTCACCGGCCCTGATCGGCACGTAGGCCAGGTTGGTGAGCCGGTAGGTCCCTTTGCGAAGTACGCCAACCACGGCAATGTCGAAGCGCGTCCTGAAAGCGGCATGCCGGATCAGTTCGCCGACCAGTGGCGACTCCGGCGTCACGACAACGGAGGCGTACGCGAGTTTCGAGGCAACCATGGATTTGAGGACTGAGGATTCGCGTTCGATGACCAGGTCACTCCATCGGCGCAGTTCGCGAAACTGGTCGATACGGCCCTGCACCAGCAATCTGTCGCCACCGCGAATCACCGTTTGGCGTCCGGGCAACGACTCGGTTCGGCCCTGTCGCAGCAGCGACAGGATGATCAGGCCCGTCGATGCGCCGATGCGGGATTCTGCGAGCGTCTTGCCGACCAATACCGAGTCTACCGGCACGTGCATCATGAACGTGCGTTCCTGCAACTTATAGCGGGAACGCAGGCTGCGCTGACTGACGTGCTTGCCCTGCTTGGTGCGAATCTTGGGCAACAGGAAGCGTCCGGCGAACGCAACGAAAGCCACGCCAATGATCATGACTGCGCCACCGAGTGGCGTGAAGTCAAACAACGCAAAGGGCTGGTATCCGGCGAGGACCAGTGACTCGCTGATCAGGAGGTTGGGCGGTGTGCCGATCAAGGTCATGAGTCCGCCGAGCAGCGTCGAATACGCGAGCGGCATCAGCAGGCGCGAGGCCGGAATGCGAGTACGTCTGGCGACTTCGACGACAACCGGGAGCATCAGGGCAGCGACTCCGATGTTGTTCATGAAGGCCGAGAGGACGGCGCCTGTCACCATGATGACGAAAATCAATGTGACCTCGCGCTTGCCGCCGATAAGCATGACCTGTCGGCCAATAATGTCAGCGATTCCTGTGCGCGTGAGCCCTTCGCTGAGGATGAACATTGCCCAGACAGTGATAACAGCGCTGTTGCTGAATCCGGCAAAGGCTTCGTCCGCAGTCACGAGGCCCGTGATCGCCAGTGCACCGAGCACGAGCAAGGCAACGACATCCATACGAATCACTTCGCTGATAAAAAGTATCAGCGAGACAACCAGAATGCCCAGGACCAGCGCGATCTCGAACGTCATGCTTTCAATCTTTAAAAGTTAAAAACTCAAAAAAAGGATTCACCCTGTTTATACACGACCTGACGTAACATAGTAACGAGAGCTGCTAAGACAGCGTCAGACGAATGACCATGGCCGACCGCGGCAAGTACGAACCCTCGGTTACGAAACGGACGCATACAAAAGCGATTCGGGGCGTCGAATACCACATCAATGAGTGGGGTGACGAAGCCGCGCCGCTGTTCTTTTATCTGCACGGCTGGGCCGACGCCGGATCAACGTTCCAGTTTGTGGTCGATGCGCTGGCAGCCGACTGGCGCGTAATAGCACCCGACTGGCGGGGTTTTGGACGCACGGTTCACCGCTGTGATTCGTATTGGTTTCCGGACTACCTGGCGGATCTGCACGCACTGCTCGACGAGTTTACGCCCGGCACTCCGGCGAGGCTGGTCGGTCACAGCATGGGTGCCAACGTCGGCTCACTCTATGCGGGTACGATGCCGGAGCGCGTCAGCGCGTTTGTGAATGTCGAAGGATTCGGCTTGCCGGATTCGGACCCAATCGAGGCGCCGCGGCGTTACCGCGACTGGCTGACATCCGGTCGGGAGCGACTTGAGTTCTCGACCTACGCGGACTTCGAGGCATTGGCTGAGAGAGTCAGGAAACGCAATCCGGGTCTTAGTGCGGCGCAGGCGGACTTCGTCGCTCGCGAATGGGCATACGAGGACGGCGCTGAGGTTCGATTGCGCGCGGACCCCCGGCACAAGTTGCCCAACCCGGTGCTGTACCGCAGAGCCGAAGCGGAAGCCTGTTGGCAGAATGTCAGTGCACGGGTATTGCTCATCAGCGGCGACCGCAGTCCCTTTGCCACCCAGCTCGGCAGGCTCGACGACCTGCCATTCCCGGACAAACGCTCGAGCACGATCAAGGGGTCAGGACACATGGTGCACTTTGAGGCGCCGGCCAGCCTCGCCGAGCACATCGAGCAGTTCTTCAGGCAACCCTTGTAAATACATACAGTACTGTATAAAAATACAGACTTTTGTGGAGGGTGCCGTGCGGATTGCCGAGCCGGTTTTTGATTACCTGGGAACGCTCAATCCCGCGCAGCGACAGGCTGCGGTGTACGGGGAGCGCACACAGGAGCGGGGATTTTCCTCCGGACCGCTGCTCGTGATTGCAGGAGCGGGGACCGGCAAGACGATGACGCTCGCGCATCGCGTCGCTCACTTGCTGATTTCCGGCGTCAGCCCCGAACGCATCCTGTTGCTGACATTCACGCGTCGGGCCGCAATGGAAATGACGCGCCGCGTCGAAAATATTGTCAGGGCAGCCACCAGGGGATCGGGGGTGGCGGCACTGCCGTCCGGTGGCTTGCCCTGGTCCGGCACGTTTCACTCCATTGCCAATCGACTGCTGCGCCGTTTCGCGCATAACCTCGGCCTGGACCCCGGCTTCTCGGTACTCGACAGAGGTGATTCTGCCGACATGATGGACGTCGTGCGTCACGAACTGAACCTGACACGGACCGCGCGCCGTTTTCCCAAAAAGGATACCTGCCTCGCGATCTACTCGCGCTGCGTCAATACGGCGCGTCCGCTGGCGGACACATTGGACCTTACCTATCCGTGGTGTTCGGATTGGGCTGATGAGCTCGGCGAACTCTTTCGGCATTACGTAGTGCGCAAGCAGCAAAGCCAGACGCTCGATTACGATGATCTGCTCCTGTACTGGAGTCACCTCGTCTCGGAAGCGGAATTCGCCGAGCAAATCGGATCGTCTTTTGACCATGTGCTGGTCGACGAGTACCAGGATACGAACCTTACGCAGGCCAGGATTCTGGACGCGCTGAAACCTGACGGCCGGGGCGTGACGGTTGTTGGCGATGATGCCCAGTCCATCTATTCCTTTCGTGCTGCGGAGGTCGAGAACATTCTCGGCTTTCCCGACAGATACATGCCGTCGGCACAAGTCATCACACTCGAACAAAATTATCGTTCGACTCAGGCCGTTCTGGACAGCGCCAATTGCCTGATTGCTGAAAGTGAACGGCAGTACCGCAAGAACCTGTTTTCTGAGCGGCGAGACGGCGGCAAACCACGCTACGTTACCGTGGAAGATGGTGACGCCGAAGCGGAGTTTGTCGTCGAATCGATACTCGAGAATCGCGAGCTCGGCATGCAGCTGAAACAACAAGCTGTGCTGTTTCGCGGCTCACATCACAGTGATCGGCTGGAGCTGGAACTGGTCAGGCGAAATATTCCCTACGTCAAATACGGCGGCCTCAAGTTCCTGGAGGCGGCGCACGTCAAGGATTTTCTGTCGGTCCTGAAATGGGCCGAAAACCCGAAGAATGAAGTCGCCGCGTTTCGGGTATTGAAGTTGCTGCCGGGTTTGGGGCCGTCGAGTGCGGCCAAGTGCTTCGAGCACCTTGCTGTCGGCGATCACCTGTTTTCCGCGTTGCGTGTGTTTCGCGCCCCTTCGGCGTGCAGCAAAGAATGGCCCGCGTTTTGTGAATTGCTGGAAGGATTGTCGAGGGCTGCCGTCGATGACCAGGGCTGGCAGGCACAGCTAGCAGCAGTACGGCGCTGGTATCAACCGCACCTGGAGCGCCTGTACGATGGTCTGGATACGCGGGAAGCTGATCTCGAACAACTGGAACAAATTTCCGGCCGCTACCCCACGCGTGAACGCTTCCTGACGGAACTGACGCTGGATCCGCCGTCAGCGGCAGGAGATCTGGCGGGTGATCCCTTGCTCGACGAGGACTACCTGATTCTTTCGACAGTTCATTCAGCAAAAGGCCAGGAGTGGGACTCGGTTTTTGTTCTCAATGTTGCGGACGGTAATTTTCCTTCCGAGTTTGCAGCTGGCAAGCCCGCACTGATCGAAGAAGAGCGTCGCTTGCTTTACGTTGCGATGACCCGGGCCAAACAGTCCCTGTCGCTGATTGCGCCGCTTCGATATCACGTTACACAGCAGCGCAAAGATGGCGACAAACATGTTTACGGTGCCCGCAGCCGTTTTATGACCGAAACCCTTTTGACAACGATGGACAAGCGTTATGAGGGGCGTCCCGACGTCCGGGCAGGCCAGTTCAAGGTCCGCTCCGACAGGCAAATCGACGTCGCCGCGCGTATGCGCGAGATGTGGTAAAAAAATGGCGGTGACTCCGGGCCACCGCCATTCAGTACGAAACAAACAGCTTAAGGGATAACTAGCTTGTTACGTCAAACTCGGTAATGACAGTAGTGTCGTCTTCATGCAATTGCAGAAACTCCTGTAAACGTTTTGTTTCTGCTTCTGCGTGCAATTCGCACAAACGGTAATTTTCGCTGGCGACCGCGGCTCCTGCGATCAGGCAGGCCCACAATATAACCAGTGGTGCTTTGAGGGACACGGCGTACTCCAGATCGTGCTTTTCGTATGGTCATTTGATGCACGGCGCGCCAGAATGGTTGCAAACAATGGGGAATAAGTGGATGTGGAGGGCGCTGCAGGCCCGGCATCCGGAGGAGTCAAGGTGGGTAATACGAGTTCTGTAAAAGACCAGGTCTCAAACGATGAATGGCGAACGCGGGTTGACCTCGCCGCCTGCTACCGTGCCATCGCCATGTTTGGCTGGGACGACCTCGTCTTTACTCATGTTTCGGCCCGTGTACCGGGCCCTGATGCGCATTTCCTGATCAACGCCTACGGCCTCATGTTCGAGGAGATTACTGCCAGCAGCCTGGTCAAAGTCGATCTCGCCGGCAACAAGATCCTCGACACCGAATACAACATCAACCCAGCCGGATTTGTTATTCATAGCGCCGTGCACGAAGTGCGTCATGACGCCGCGTGCGTACTGCACACGCACACCAAAGCCGGCATTGCCGTGTCAGCGCAGGCCGAGGGCCTGTTGCCCATCTCACAGACCTCGCTGTTTCCGTATTCAAACCTCACCTATCACGACTACGAAGGCGTAGCGCTCAACAACGATGAAAAGCCGCGCCTTGTTGCCGACCTCGGTACGAGCAATGCCATGATTTTGCGAAATCACGGGTTGCTAACGACCGGGGCGACCATCGCCGACGCTTTCCTGATGATGTATTTGCTGGAGACTGCGTGCCAGGTCCAGGTAATGGCGCAGTCAGCGGGTGGTGAGCTGCTGCAAGTGCCTGCGCCGATCGTTGCCGGTATTCAGGCGCAGGCGCAGCAGGTGACCAAGGGCCTCGGTGGTTCGCTTATATGGCCGGGGTTGTTGCGCAAACTGGAGCGGCGCGATCCCTCGTTTCGCGACTAGCAGCCTGCCAGCGAGTCAGGACAAAAACATCGTATAGGCCGGATTCCCGCTTTCTTCCCAGTGCGCGTAACCGAGCTTCGCGAGGTGCGACTCGAGTTCTTCGGTTTCTGCTTGCGGCACATCGATCCCCGCGAGCACCCGACCATGATCGGAACCGTGATTGCGGTAGTGGAACAGGCTGATATTCCAGTCGGTGCCAATCGCATTCAGGAAATCCAGTAACGCCCCAGGGCGCTCCGGAAACTCGAACCGGAACAAGCGCTCATTCTGAATCCCCGTTGACCGTCCTCCGACCATGTGCCGCACGTGCAGTTTCGCCGTCTCATTATTGCTGAGGTCGACAACCGGAAAATCGGCGGCGCGAAGGTCCGCCAGTAGCTGTTCAGCTTCCTGTTTTCCTCCGGCCAGCTGAATGCCGACGAAAATGTGTGCCTTGTTGCGATCGGCATAGCGGTAGTTGAATTCCGTGATGCTCTTGCGGCCCAGTGTCTCGCAAAAGTGTCGAAAGCTGCCGGGTTTCTCGGGAATTTCCGCGGCAATCAGCATCTCGGTCTGGTCGCCAACCGCGGCACGCTCGGCAATATGACGCAAGCGATCAAAATTGACATTTGCGCCGCAACTGATCGTAACCAGGGTCTGTCCGCTGACCTTGTTTTCGTTGATGTATTTTTTCGCCCCGGCGACCGCAAGTCCGCCGGCAGGTTCAACGATGGATCGTGTGTCTTCAAATATGTCGCGTATCGCGGCACAGCACTCGTCGGTGCCGACGGTAATGACCTCGTCGACATACTGCTGGCAAAGCCGAAACGTCTCGTCCCCGACCCGGCGCACTGCCACGCCGTCCGCGAACAGGCCAACATGCTCAAGCGACACAGGATAGCCGGCTGCCAGCGAGTCACGCATGGCGGCGGAATCGTCGGGTTCGACACCAATGATGCGGATATTCGGGTGCTGCAGCTTGATACAGGCCGCGATTCCGGCGATCAGGCCGCCGCCACCAATAGGCACGAATATGGCGTCGATGTCGGGCCCGGCTTGCTTGAGAATCTCTGCGCCAATGGTGCCCTGGCCAGCGATTACTGCCGGGTCGTCAAAGGGGTGTATGAATGCCAGGCCATCCTTGCGCTCGATTTCGCGGGCGTGCAGGTATGCATCGTCATAGGCATCGCCGTGCAGGATGACCTCGCCGCCCAGCGAACGAACGGCTTTGATCTTGATCGTCGGTGTCGTCACGGGCATGACAATGACGGCGCGAATACCGCGCTGCCTCGCGGCCAATGCGACGCCCTGGGCGTGATTGCCTGCGGAGCTGCAGATGACCCCGTTGGCCAGCTCCGCGTCGCTTAAGCCGGCAATCTTGTTATAAGCACCGCGAAGTTTGAACGAGAACACGGGCTGCAGGTCTTCCCGCTTCATCAGGATGCGGTTCTTGAATCGACTGGAGAGAACGTTTGCGAGCTCAAGCGGCGACTCGATCGCGACATCATAGACTTTCGCGTCGCGAATCAATTTCAGGTAGTCGATACTGTCCATTCCCGGGTTATCGCATACCGGACAGGCTTGCGCAAAGGTCGCATTGGTAATCATCAGTCGACCCTTCCATAATGCCGATTCCGCCGCGAAGGATAGTCGTCTTGAGCAAACTTCTGATTAGCAATGCCAGCCTCATCAATGAAGGCGAAATCCGGAACGTCGACGTTCTCGTTGACGGCGAGCGCATCGCAAAGGTCGCGTCGTCAATTGCGGTGCCCCCAGGGGCCACGGTGCTGGACCTTGCGGGGGCTTACCTGATGCCGGGCATGATCGATGACCAGGTCCATTTTCGTGAGCCCGGTCTGACCCACAAGGGGGATCTTGCCACGGAGTCCGCGGCGGCCGTGGCTGGCGGGATCACGAGCTTCATGGACATGCCCAACGTCAACCCGCAGACGACCACTCGAGCAGCGCTACGCGACAAGTACGAAATCGCACAGCACCGTTGTTCGGCAAACTTCGGGTTTTACCTCGGCGCGACGAACAGCAATATCGAGGAAATCAAGGCACTGAAGGTTGGGGAAGCTGCCGGAATCAAGGCATTTCTGGGCGCCTCAACAGGTGACATGCTGGTCGACAACCCACAGGCCCTCGACAAATTGTTCGAGCACGCGCCGGTAATCGTGCTTACGCATTGCGAAGATTCGCCGATGATCTGGGACAACGAGGCAGTCGCAAGAAAGAAGTTTGGCGACGATGTGCCATTCAGCGAGCATCCGGCGATTCGCTCCGCGGAAGCCTGCCTCAAATCCTCGACGATGGCGTCAGGGCTGGCTCGCAAGCACGACGCCTTGCTGCATATCCTGCACCTGACGACGGCAGTCGAAATGGACCTGTTTTCGCCCGCCCACCGTTCGCAAAAGCGAATTACGGCTGAAGTCTGCGTGCATCACCTGTGGTTCGATGAGTCCCGCTATGCGGAACTTGGTGCGAAAATCAAATGCAATCCGGCAATTAAACGCCGGGAAGATCGGGAGGCCCTGATTGCCGCCTTGAATGACCAGCGCATCGATGTGATCGCGACCGACCATGCGCCGCATACCGCCGCCGAAAAAGCGAACAGCTATTTCAAGTCACCGGCGGGATTGCCCCTGGTCCAGCACGCGGTGCTGACTCTGTTCGATCTGGCCCTGGATGGTCAGTTCGGCCTTGAGCTGATCGTCGACAGGGCCTGCCACGCGCCCGCAGACCTGTTTGGTATTGCTGAGCGGGGTTATGTCCGGGAGGGCTACTTTGCTGATCTCGTGGTGGTCGATCCCGCTAAACGCTATCGCGTCGATGCGTCGAATTTGCTCAGCAAGTGCCAGTGGTCGCCGTTCGAGGGCCACGAATTCAGAACCAGTATCGACACGACGATCGTGAACGGCCAGATCGCCTATCAGGGCGGGGCGCTCACCGGCGTGGTTGCGGGCCAAAAGCTCAAATTCGGACGCGCGCGCTGACAGGAAAGTTTAGGTTTTACTTTCGCTGTGATCCCGCTATGCTACGCCAAAATTAGGGACCGGAATTGACTGCTGGGTGAACGAGATGCCTGGTGTGATCATCTCAATGAAACCTACAGATACCGCTAATCCTGAATACTTCCATAAGGTAGTCGATTGCCAGTGGGGCTGCCCAGCCCACACTGACGTGCCTGCTTATATACGCATGATCGCGCAAGGCGATTTCTCAGGTGCGTATATGGAAAATCGCAAGTCCAATGTTTTTCCAGGGATACTCGGTCGCGTTTGTGACCGTCCTTGTGAGCCCGCCTGTCGGCGTGGTCGCGTTGAAGACAAGCCTGTCGCGATCTGTCGATTGAAGCGAGTCGCTGCAGATCACCGCGACGACATCACAGCCCGACTGCCCAAGGCGCCCAAGAAGAGCAACGGCAAGAAAGTGGCACTCATTGGTGCCGGTTGCGCGTCGCTCACGGTCGCAAATGACCTGGCGCCGCTCGGATACGAAGTTACGATTTTCGAGGCGCTGAAAACGACCGGCGGTCTCATGCGGACCAATATCCCGCAGTTTCGACTGCCGCCCAAGGTGCTCGACGAGGAAATTGGCTACATCCTCGATATGAACGTCGACCTGAAACTGAATCACCCGATAGCAAGTCTCAAAGACCTGCTCGAGGAAAACTACGATGCGGTCTTCGTTGGCACGGGAGCTCCGCGCGGCAAGAATCTTGAAATTCCCGGCCGTTACGATTCCGACCGCATACACATCGGTATCGACTGGCTTGAGTCTGTCGCGTTTGAGCACATCAAGAAGATTGGCAAGCAGGTACTGATTATCGGTGTCGGCAATACGGCGATGGATTGCTGCCGAACCTCGCTACGGCTGGGAGCCGACAGCGTCAAGGTAATGGCGAGGAAACCACGGGAATTCTTCAAAGCGTCTGCATGGGAGCTCGAAGACGCCGAAGAAGAGAATGTCGAGATACTGGTCAATCATTCGCCGAAAGAGTTTGTTATCGAGAAAGGCAAGCTCGTCGGCATGAAGTTCGAATTGATGGAATACAAGATCGACGCAAACGGTGGTATCGATCGTGGCACCGTGACGGGCGAAAAAATAATCCCCTGTGACGATGTAGTACTGGCCATCGGCCAGGACAATGCCTTTCCCTGGGTCGAACGTGACATTGGTATCGAATTCGACAAGTGGGATTGCCCGGTCGTTGATGAGAAAACGATGATGTGCGGTCGCGAGGGCGTCTTCTTCGGCGGCGACGCGGCCTTTGGTCCGAAGAATATTATCTGGGCAGTCGAGCACGGCCACCAGGCGGCAATATCCATACACCGGTACTGCCAGGGGGAAAGCATCGAGGATCGGCTCCCTTACGGATTGAATCTCGCAAGCCAGAAGATGGGCATGCACGAGTGGAGTTTCTCGAACAATTATGATGGCGCAACGCGCAGATTGATGCCGCATGTGGACCTGAAAGAGCGGTTCAAGAAGATCAACATTGAAGTCGAGCTGGGCTTTACCGCCGAGCAGGCTGTGCAGGAAGTTGAGCGCTGCCTGAATTGCGACATCCAGACCGTATTTAAGGCGGATCTTTGTATTGAGTGCGATGCCTGTATCGACATCTGCCCGGTGAATTGCCTGACGATCACAAAGAATGGCGAAGAGGACGAGCTCCGCACGCGCTTGTCTGCACCTGCCGAGAATCATGACCAGGCACTTTATGTGTCCGATGGCCTGCCGCATACCGGCAGGGTGATGGTCAAGGACGAGGACCTGTGCGTGCATTGCAGCTTGTGTGCAGAACGTTGTCCAACCGGCGCGTGGGACATGCAGAAGTCGACCATACTGGTTCCCTATGCGAAAGATGAACTGGCCGACAAGCAATCACTTCCGGCGACCGGGTCCGGCGTTTAGAGGGTAGATGTGGCAAGCGTAAATGACGTTGTAATAAAGATCGCCACTGTCAACGGTACCGGTTCCGCGAGCGCGAACGGTCTGTTGATGAAGTCGATTTTCCGCATGGGTATACCTGTTGTCGGCAAGAATTACTTTCCGTCCAACATCCAGGGATTACCGACCTGGTATGAAATTCGCGTTACAGGTTCTGGTTATCAGTCGCGTTCAAATCGTGTCGATATCATGGTCGCGATGAATGCGCAGACCTACGCAAAAGACATGGCCGATGTTTCGTCTGGCGGTTGGATGATATACGACTCGACCTGGCCGCGAAGCCAGCTGCTGAAACGCGATGACATAACCATTATCGGCATTCCCTTTTCGCGGCTGTGTAACGAAAGCTTTGAAGGTGCGCGTGCGCGCATCCTGATGAAAAACATTGCTTACGTCGGGGCATTGGCCGCGCTGCTTGAAATCGATCTTGCCGTTATCAAGGCTTTACTCGAAGAGACATTCGCGGCAAAAGCCAAGCTGATCGATTCCAACATGCAGGCGATTCAGCTCGGTTACGACTTCGCTCGTGCGAACTTCAAATGCCCATTGCCGATGCACATCGAGCCGATGGATGCGACCTCCAAGAGCATCATCATGGACGGCAATACGGCGGCGGGCCTCGGCTGCGTTTACGCCGGTGCGACGGTCGGCGCCTGGTATCCGATTACGCCTTCAACGTCGCTGATGGATGCGTTCCGCAAATTTGCTGCAAAATATCGCGTGGACCCGGAAACGGGCAAGAACAACTATTGCGTGATCCAGGCCGAGGATGAACTGGCCGCTATTGGCATGGTGATCGGTGCAGCCTGGAACGGTGCGCGATCATTTACGCCGACAAGCGGTCCTGGCATTTCGCTGATGAGCGAGTTCATCGGCTATGCCTACTACGCCGAAATTCCGACGGTTATCTTCGATGTCCAGCGCACCGGACCGTCGACAGGCATGCCGACACGAACGCAGCAATGCGACATTATGAGCTGTGCCTACGCGTCACACGGCGATACGAAGCACGTATTGTTGTTCCCGGCAAACCCGGAGGAGTGCTTTTACATGGCTCCGGTTGCGTTCGATATGGCCGAGCGCCTGCAGACGCCGGTGATGGTTTTGTCGGATCTCGATATCGGCATGAATGACTGGATGGTGCCCGAGCTGCAGTGGGATGAGTCTTATGTGCCGGATCGCGGCAAGGTCTTGTCAGCGGAGCAACTCGAGAAAATGGACAAGTTCTATCGCTATCTCGATGTTGATGGCGACGGTATTCCTTATCGAACGTTGCCCGGCGTGCATCCCAAAGGGGCGTATTTCACAAGGGGCTCGGGACATACAAAACTTGGCGCCTATACTGAAGATGCCGCCGCCTATCAGGACGTCATCGATCGGCTGCTCGTGAAGTGGGAGACCGCTCGATCGCTATTGCCGAAGGCGGAAATCCGTTATTCCAAATTCAACAAGGCCGGAATACTGACTGTGGGTAGTGGTGATGGCGCCTGCATCGAGGCCCTGGACCGCCTGGCGAAGCAGGATGTTCACCTGAATTATTGCAGGGTCAAGTCGTTTCCGTTCGGCGACGAAGTCGGCGAGTTCATCGAGCAGCACGACGTCGTTTATGTCGTTGAGCAGAATCGAGACGCGCAACTGCGCACACTGCTGATCATCGATATCAACGCGGACCAGAGAAAACTGGTGCCGATGCTGCATTACAACGGCATGCCGATCAATTCCGGCTTCGTTGTTGACAAGGTGCTTGAGGAGATCGCGAAAGGCCGTGCGGCCTGAGCGAGCAGACGAATATGACTTACATAGCCAAACCGAAAATCTCACACCCGGGCATGCCGAAGAATAAACTCGGACTGACGTCCCGGGATTACGAAGGAGCTGTTTCGACCTTGTGCGCCGGTTGTGGCCACGACTCCGTAACAGCGGCGATAATCCAGGCCGTCTTCGAGTTGGGGATAGAGCCGCACATGCTCGCGAAGATGAGCGGCATCGGGTGCTCGTCGAAAACACCGGCGTATTTCGTGAGTCAGTCGCACGGTTTCAACTCTGTGCACGGTCGAATGCCGTCAGTGACGACGGGTGCGAACGCAGCGAATCGAGACCTGGTTTACATCGGCGTTTCCGGTGATGGTGACTCGTTGTCGATCGGCGTGGGTCAATTTGTGCATGCCATTCGCCGCAATCTGAACATGTGCTATGTGATTGAAAATAATGGTGTTTATGGCTTGACCAAAGGGCAGTTCTCGGCCTCGGCGGATATCGGCAGCAAACCCAAGAAGGGCGAGGCCAATAACCAGGAGCCGATCGATGCCGTGAGTACGGCCTTGAGTCTCGGGGCGACGTATATCGCGAGAAGCTTTTCGGGTGACAAGGAACAACTCGTGCCATTACTCAAAGGCGCACTGATGCACCGCGGATTTGCGCTGGTCGATATCGTCAGCCCCTGCGTGACCTTCAATGATCACGAAGGATCGACCAAGAGCTATGCGCACACGCGGCAGTTCTACCACCACGTTATCGATATCGATTACATTCCGCCGGCCGAAGAGATCAAGGCTGCCTACGCCGAAGGCGAGGCGATGCCGATCCAGATGCACGATGGCAGCACCATCGTTCTGCGCAAGGTCGACAGGGACTACGATCTGACGAGCAGGGCCTCGGCCTTCAAATATCTGCGAGAACGATTTAATGCCGGTGAGATCACAACCGGTTTGCTGTACCTCGACGAGTCACGCGCGGAGATGCACGAACTTATGGGCAACATCGATACGCCACTATCGCGTGTGCCTTACGAGCGCCTGAATCCTGGTAGCGCCGAGCTGAAAAAATTGCAGGGCCGCTACCGGTAGAATCGGGCGGCACCCTTTTATCCCCAGATTCGTTTCCACCAGGGCTGGTCTTTCGGCTCGGCCCGGTATTGCCTGAAACGCCGGGCGTACGGGTTTCGGTTTAAGCACTCATGAGATACCTCATGGGCTTGATCGTAGCGCTGTCCGGGAGCCCCCTTACTCAATGAATGCCCCAGGCACTAAGTGTTCTGGTTGACCATTGCCGTGAATAATATGACATAGTTTCGTTGCAGCGCTGCATACGGCGGTCCTTATTGGTCAGTAAAGTTAATAAAAACAAATAGTTATATTTCTTGCATCCAAATCATCCCTGGTGAGCATCTGAGCTACGAAAGAAACTCATTACCTGACGTGGAGTAGAAAAAATGAATGAAGAATGGATTCCGATCGTGATGTTCACTGGCATGACTGTCGTGTTCGTTTCGCTGTTCTGGTTTCGATACAAGGCTCGCAGTGAAATGCAGTCGACGATACGCACGGCACTGGACAAGGGTCAGGAACTGACACCTGAGGTCATCGATCGCCTGGGGCATCCGAAAGCACCCAAGGACAAAGACTTGCGATACGGCATCATTTGGCTGTCTCTGGCATCAGCATTGGTACTGATCGGGTTTGCAGTTCCCGAACCTGATGCACTGAGAGGAACCCTGGCTGGCGCGGCATTTCCGTTCTGTATCGGCGTCGCCTATCTGATTCTGCATAAGTTTACAGGCCGCGAATAGCAGGTTCAGGACATTGTCCAGCAGCGCAGATAATGAGCTCGTCGCGAGGGTGGTATCCGCCCAGGATACCGCCGCTTTCGGCGAACTCGTTCGCAGGCATCAGTCGCATGTGCGGAATTTTCTGCGCAAGTTGTCTGGTGACTATACGCTTGCGGACGATCTCGCCCAGGACTGCTTCATACATGCCTGGGAGAAACTGCAGACCTATTCCGGACGGGGCTCGTTCATCGGCTGGTTGTTAAAAGTGGCATACACGACATTCCTGCAGTCGAAACGCAGCGCGAAACGCTACGCAGAAATCATGACATCAGCTGGGCACGTCGCCGATCAGGAGTCCGGTGGCCAGACGCGACCGGACGACGAGTTCACGGACCTGGAGAAGTTTCTGGCCGTACTGACTGAAGAAGAACGCGCCATTATGGTTATGTCCTATGCATGCGGTTTGTCCCATCGCGAGATTGGGGATGCAACGGATCTGCCGGTAGGCACAGTGAAATCTGTGATATTTCGTGGTAAAGAGAAGATCAGGAATAGTTTTGACATCAAAGATCATAATCATGGCTGAACGAATTAAAGACGCAGAGGACCGGTTGTTGGAGTCGATGTTTGCATCGCCGCCATTGGCGGATGATGGCTTCAGTGTCAGGGTTGTGCGAAAAGTGAATCGCCGGTTGTGGCTGCGTCGGTTGACGCTTCCGGCGGCGGCGGTTATCGGCGGCGCAATTGCCATCAAGCCCTTGTCCGGTTTGGTTGCATTGTTGTCAAGTCTGTCGTCGTTGGTGCCCCTGGATGCTATCAATATGGCATCGAACTCGATTCCGCAATTCCAGACGATCGTGCTCGGCGCGATACTGCTCGCTGTTTGTTTGGTGGGTACTCGCTTCCTCGAAGACTGAAGGCCGCGGCAAAGCCTTATTGTCTTGCTGTTGTCGCTCGGTTACATTGCGGCGATGACTCTTCGCGATCAAGTTGAAGCGCTGCTCCCGAACTGGGAACGCTGGTATCCAAGTCTTTTCGACGCGGCGAGCGACCTTGGGCTCATCCGAGCCGAGGTGTGTGATCCCAATACGCTTAATCTGCACAGTCGCCACGCGAAGGTTCGCCAGCGTGCAAAAGAAGCGCACATGGAAAAATGGGGCGGCAAGCCGCAGGAGTAATCATGAATTTTGACCTTCAAGCGATACGCGCGCAGTTTCCGGCGCTGGCGTTAACGGACCGCAGTAGACGGCGAATCTATTTCGATAACCCGGCTGGAACCCAGGTTTTGGCAAGCGTCGCAGAAGCCATGTCGGATTGTCTGCTCAAAAAGAGCGCCAACGTCGGCGGCTATTTTGCTTCGTCCCAGGATGCCGGCGAGGTCGTGCAGTCTGCACGAATTGCAATGGCCGATTTTCTCAATGCGCCGTCGCCCGACGAAATTGTCTTCGGCCAGAACATGACAACGATTACGTTTCATCTATCCCGATCGATAGGGCGCTTGTTACGTCCCGGCGACGAGATCGTATTGTCACAAATGGATCATGATGCCAATGTCTGGCCCTGGGTGATGATGGCCCGGGATCTTGAACTCGAGGTGCGCTGGTTGCCGTTCAACCATGAGACTTTCGAGTTCGATCTCGAGATTCTCGACGACATCATCACCGAGCGTACGCGCCTGCTATGCGTAGGTGGTGCTAGCAATCTGACGGGAACGATCAATAACGTCAAAGCGATATGTGCTCGGGCACGCGCGGCCGGAGTTATGACTTACATTGATGGCGTGCAGTCGGCGCCGCACATTGCAACCGACGTGCAGGACATTGCCTGCGACTTCTTTGTATGTTCCTCGTACAAGTTTTTCGGGCCTCATCAGGGAATATTGTGGGGCCGTCGCGAGCTGCTTGAGCAGTTGGAGCCTTACAAAGTCCGACCGGCACCGAGTGAGCCACCCTCCTGCTTCGAGACCGGCACACAAAGCCATGAGGGAATAGCAGGCATAACGGCGACAGTCGACTATTTTTCGCGAATCGGTACTTCCATGGCCAAGGGATACGGCGACCGGTGGTCGCACCTGGCGGGGCGACGACGGGACGTGCACGCGGCAATGAGTTTGCTGTTCGACTACGAAAAGTTACTGGCTGACCATCTTGTTGACGGACTGGTCGAGATCGATGGCATCAAGGTGCAGGGTATTACGGACAAGAACGCGATGGGTCGGCGCGTGCCCACTGTTGCGTTTACGCACAGCAAGACCGCACCTGACAGCATCGCCGAAGGCCTGGCGAAACAAAACATTTTTGTCTGGAGCGGCCACAATTACGCGGTCGAAGTTGCGAAAAGCCTCGGAATTTATGAAACCGGCGGCGCTGTCCGTGTCGGGCCGGTGCACTACAACAGTGTTGCCGAGATCGACGAATTCCTGAAGGCTTTGCCCGGCCTGCTTTCGCGTTAGCTTGTACTGCAAAACAAAGAAGGCCGCATTGCTGCGGCCTTCCGTGAGATTTCGTATCTGAAAAGGGCAACTATTGACGTCGGTAGCGGTGCTCCATATGTCGCGTCAGACCCTTGGGTAGTCCAGATACCATTGTTATCCCACGAGACATGAATCACCTCCTTTCGTCGTTGGCCTGATCGAAGTATCTCCTCTAAGTTCATAAATTCCAAGAAAAAAATTAGTCTGAAAAACGCCTTCTATGCACCGTGTTTTTCGGGTTATTATTACTCGCTCAGCCAACCATCCAACAAAGAGAAAATACATGGCAATTGCAGATCTCAAGAACGTGCTCAAGATTTTCCGTGGAGCCGAAGTCAGTGCAGACCAGCAAAACGAGCTCTTCAAAGAAGTCTTGCTGATGACTTTGGCGCGGGCTGCGGACGCTGATATCAATATCCAGAACATTGAAGTGGAACGCATTCAGAAGATTCTCAAAGACCATACCGGCGAAACGTTTAGCTCGGCGGATGTTCGTGTAGCAGCCCGGGCTGAATTGTATGCCGAGGCAAGTCTGCTGAAGTATTTGTCAAGCGTGCGCGGCAAGTTATCTGACGCACATCGGGCGGAAACGATCTGTGCGCTTGCTGATGTATTTCGCAGCGACAAGACCGTCAGCGTACTGGAAGTGGATTTTTTCGATCGTGTCGCAGAAGCATTGGCCGTTACGCCATCGCAAATCGCCGGGCTTGTCGCTGGCGACGTTGATTGATAGCTATTTATGAAGCAGAAAAAAGCGGGCCTCTGGCCCGTTTTTTTTTGCAGCTATGCTGCTGAATCACTCTGACCTATTTCTCTGTAGGCCACGTAGAGCCCGGACCCGGTGATCACCAGCGCGCCGACCAGTACCCAGATATCGGGCACCTCATCCCAGATCACATAGCCTGCGCCCGCTCCGGCAATAATCGCAATGTACTCGAACGGCGCGAGAATGGACGGTGATGCGTGTCGATAGCCATTGAGAAATCCTACCCAGGCAATCACGGAGCCAATCGCGGCACCGGTCATCAACAGCCATCCAAAAAGGTCCAGGGGCTGCCAACTGTCAGCGTCGACCAGCGTTGCCGCAACGAGCAGGGGACCGGCCACGACGTAAACGGACAGCGACAACAATGATTCAGTGGCAAGGTGTCTCGAAGCAATTGCCTGACAGGCATAGCAAAACGCCGCAAACAGGATCGCGATCGACGCAAATGAAAATTCTCCACCACCGGGCCGGAGGATGATGAGCGTACCTATGAAGCCACCAATGACAGCGGCCCAGCGGCGCCAGCCAACGTGTTCCCCGAGAAAAGGTGCCGAAAGTGCGGTCACCATCAGCGGGGCCGTGTAACCAAGAGCTAAAGCGTCGATGAGCGGCATCTTCGATAGTCCATAAAAGAAACCGTACATCGCCCCTACAGCGAGTAGCGTTCGCAGCAGGTGCCAGCCCAGCCGATTCGTACGTAGTTGGCTGAATCCACCGAAGAATCGCGGCGCCAGCACCAGGAAAATGGCAACGCCGATCAGACTGCGAACCAGGACAAACTGCGATAACGAATAGGTTTGCAGTATTTGCTTCGCACACAGATCAAGGCCGAGACCACCGGCAACACCAAATAGCAGCCACGCAATCGCGCGGCCAATATGATTCGGTTCGTTAATCGGGTTCACGAAGATTCGAAGAAGACGCTAAATGAATACAAGCTGAACATGATCTCACGAGCGTTCTCATAAACCTACATGTTCAGCCACTATTCATTGACTGCGAGTTCTAATGAAGTCGAAACATGCAGGAGGGCATGGAAATGAAAATTCGAACACGACGATTTAATGTTGCCTGGTACCTGGCTTCGACATTCCTGCTGTTGGCCGCTGCGGCTATAGCGAAAGCGGAAGCAGAGACGGAGCCACGGATCAGCATTACATCCCAGGGAATGAGCCTTGATCGCAGCGGCGTAGAGAATCGCGTCAAGTCGCATGACGAATTGCCGGCGCTGGTCACGGTGGGTAGTCGCAGCAAGCCGTCGCCGGCGGGCGGGCAGCAAAAATTGTCAGACGGTGCGACGGAGTCCGGAAGCCAGGCGCCAAACGGCGACTTCTGGTTCTATTCAGCCGACGTCGAACTGTACTCCGACCTGGATCTTGACGGGTATTACGTCGGGATTGATGTCACCTTCGATGCGGACACGATCTACAGCGCAGCGGATGTCTACGCCGTACTGTACCTGAGCTACGAATTCGGGCCATGGAACGAGTATGCCTACACCGACGATTTCACAATCCGCGGTGCATCTGGTGACGATGAGTATTTCATTGAAACTGAATTGGTTTCAGGTTACCCGACAGGTGACTACGACATCCTGATCGAACTGTACGATACCTACGACGGCGCCTTTGTTGCGAGCTTTGGCCCCGACGATTCGTCACAACTGTCGTATTTGCCGCTGGAGGACATCGGCAGAGATACGCCGCAACAAACGGTTGTCATTGTCGAACAGGGTGGCGGCTCGACAGGTCTGCTCAGCCTGCTGGCGTTGCTCGGAGTTGCCGGAATGACGCGGTTCGCGCGGCGCCGAAACGCCTAGGTTTCGAGTGCATGCGTACGTCCCTGGCGGGCCGTGCGCATCACTTTTCTCCCCCACGCGGCGAGACTATCGAAGTACACATACAGCGCCGGGACGACCAGCAACGATACGACTGTCGAGAAGGCCAGCCCGCCGATTATCGCTCTGGCCATAGGGAAGTAGGGCGGTCCGTCACCACCGACCTGGGTCGCCCCCATCGCCAGGGGCAAAAGACCGACTATGGTCGTTGCGACGGTCATCAGGATCGGACGCAGGCGATCGCGGCCGGCGATGACAATCGCTTCGTTCCGGGCAACGCCTTCGTGACGAAGGTTGTTGATGTGATCGACAAGCACAATGCCATTATTCACGACAACGCCGATAAGAATCATGATGCCGATCATGGCCATGAAGGAAAAGGTCGTTCCCGTCGCGGCGAAAAACAAGAATACGCCGAAAATAGAAAACACGATGGAGCCGAGAATAATCGAGAACGGCAGAATCAGGGATTCGAATAAGGCGGCTATTACGAGAAAGATGCAGGCAACGCCCAACAGAATGTTGGTGGCCATCATGTCTGCAGTTTCATCTCGTCGCTCGAAGCCACGACCTTCTTTCCAGCTATATCCCGGCGGCAGTTCCATCTGATCCATCAGGCTTTTTACGCGTGGGCGAACATCGTCAGCGGTAACCTCGTCCTCGAGGTTCGCGGACAGGACAACGGCCGTCTGCCGGTCGGTGCGCCTGATCGTGTCCGGGGAACGGCCAACATGCAGCGAAGCTACGGCACCGAGCGTAATTCGACGCCCCTCGGGCGTATACAAGGGCAGGTTGGCGAGTTGTTCGATGCTTTGCTTGTCGCTGTCGCGAAATGCGAGGCGCATGGCGATCTCGCCACTTTGACCGCGGAATTCACGCAGGTTTTCGCCGCGCATTGCAATGCTGACGGATTGTGCGATTTGTGCGGCCGACAAACCGACATTGGCAGCTCTTACACGATCGATGGTAACTCGAATTTCCCTATTGCCCGATTCGCCATCGGTTGTGACGTCTTTAAGCCCGGCGACGGTTTCCAATGATCGAGCAACATCGATGGCAAGCTCATTGAGGACCTCCGTAGAGTCGCCGCTTATCTGCACGGTAAACCCACCTCCTATGTCATCCTGGTCAAACGAGAAACTCGGTTTACCAATGGCAAGTTGCGGCAAGTTGGCCTCGATCAGCTCTATGACTTCCGTGGTCGAAAGCGTTGCTTCATTTTTGTCTGTCAGCAACAGTGTCGACTCGGCCCGGCCCTGATCGAAATAGCTGTAGACGGAGCGAATATTGAACTCCTCCTGGCGGGAGTACAGATACTCCTCAATTTCGTCAACAGCGCGCTCAACCTGTTCGAGCGAGTGCTGTCCCTCAACGTGATAGGGCATATACAAACGGCGCCCTACATCCTGGGGGAACATATCGAATTTGACGAGCTGCAGTACTAGCGGCAGTACACCGATGACGCACACGAGAACGATCCCGAGCGCAGTCCACCATTGATGACCGAGTATCCATTTGAGGCCGGCAGCATAACGTACTGTCAAGCGTGACATCCACGCGCCAGCCTTGGGCTGCGGCGGAACCGCGATTCTTGATGCCAACATGGGCACCAGCGTTTGCGCTATAAACAGCGACGCTATCAGTGCGACCATGATCGTAATCGCTACGTGCGCGAGAAAAATCGAAAGGTCGGTTTTCGTGCCGACAATCATCGGTGCGAAAACTATGATCGTTGTAGCCGTTCCCGCGATTACCGCAAGTCCTACTTCTTTGACTCCACTGATAGTCGCCTCGACCGGATTGTCCGGATTCTCGGTGCGGTGGCGAAAGATACTTTCGGTGACGACCACGGCGTTATCGACGAGCATACCTACAGCGAGCATGAGGCCCATCATCGTCAGGATATTCAGGCTAAGACCCGCGAAGTAAAGTGCGCCCAGGGTAATCATCAGAGAAAAAGGCACCGCCGCGGTTACGATGAGGGTGGTCGTTATCTGGCGCAGAAACAGGTACAGAACAATTATGGCGAGCAAACCGCCAAGCGCGCCGGCATTCAACAAATCGCTGAGCGATTCCCGAACGGACTCTCCCTGATTATCCAGCGCGAAAATGTTGATGCCCTGCATTTCTGGTAAGCGGCCGATCTTCTCGACCTCGGCAATAACCTTGTCAGTTACATCGACCATGTTTGACCCGGTCGACTTGCTGATCGCTACCCCGATCGCGTATTGCCTGTCGAGGTGGCGGCCGTAATTCCGCTCCGGCGTGCGCAACTCGACATCGGCAACATCGCCGAGACGAAGGCCACTCTCGTTGATCGCCAAACGGGAGATTTCGTCGATCGAGCCAAACTCGCCGCTGGGGCGCACATTGAAACGTTGTTCTCCCGCCGTAATTTTGCCAGCACTAACAGCGAAATTACTGCCCAGGAGCAAATCGCGAATAGCCGCGATATCGACGCCATGAGCAGCGAGCTGGTCAGGCTTGAGCAGGATGCGAATCTCGCGCGGATCGACACCCTGCAGGAAGACCCGGGATACACCTTCAATTCTCTCCAGCCGGCGTGTCAGCAGTCGGTCCAGCATTTCAAAACTGTTGGAGAGGTCGCGCTCTGAAGAGATCCTGAGCTGCAATACCGGTTGATCACCGAGTGAACCCGTAAAGACCAGGACCCGTCGCACGTCGGCGGGCAGTAAATGCCGGATGCCGTCGACTTTTGCCCGGGCCTCTATGCCCTTGGCTCCCATGCTTTGGTCCCAGCCAAACTGCAGGAAAATCTCCGCCTGGTTCTCGTTGGAGCTTGAGAACATCGTCTCGACCCCCGACAGCGTTGCCAGGGCCTCTTCCACCGGACGCGTGATCAGACGTTCAACTTCCTCGGGCGTCGATCCCTCATACGGGATTTGCACGAAAATCCCCGGAAACTCTATGTCCGGGAATTTCTCCAGCGGCAACAACCGGGACGCCAGGAGTCCAACCAGGGACAGCGCTACGAAGACGACAACGGTCGTTACCGGGCGACGCAACGCAAGTTCCGTGTGGTTCATTTTCTGTCCATCAGAGAGTAGACAACGGGAATGACGACCAGCGTAAGGAGGGTGGAAACTGTAAGGCCGCCGATAACGGTGATCGCCATGGGAGTGCGAACTTCAGAACCTTCGCCGAATCCCATCGCCATCGGCAGCAGTCCCAGTGTTGTCGTCAGCGAGGTCATCAGGATCGGCCGGAGCCGAGCCGAGCCGGCCTCAAGTATTGCTTCCATGCGTTCTTTGCCGCGCTCCCGCAACTGATTGATCAAATCTACGAGCACGATCGCGTTATTGACAACGATACCCGCGAGCATGATGACGCCAATGAATGCGACGATATTGACTGTCGTCCCGGTGATAAAAAGCGCGAGCACGGCACCGATCAGGGCTAGCGGAATCGTGAAGAGAATCACGAAAGGATGAATCAGGGATTCAAATTGCGATGCCATGACCAGGTAAACGAGAAACACCGCCAGTGCCAACGCGAACTGCATGGACTCGAACGATTCCTGCATTTCCTCGCTCTGTCCGGCGACAATGACGCTGATGCCAGCGGGTAGCGGAATCTTGCCGACTATGTTGCCCGCTTCGATCGCCGCCGCGCCGAGATCACCGTACGCAAGGTTTGCCGAGACGAGGGCGACGCGATCCTGCGCGACGCGGCGAATTTCTGCGGGCCCTTGAGAGACCGTTATTTCGGCTACGGCATCGAGCGTGACAGGGCGAGGCGAATTCGGATTGACGATTAACTTGCGAATTTCCTCGATGCTTGATTTGCGCGTATCAACGCTGCGTACAAGCACATCGATTTTTTTGTCGCGCCAGGTGTACCGTGTTGCGAGCTCACCGCGAACATTTGCCACAACGATGTTGGCAATGTCGCGAACGGCAAGGCCGAGTTTCGCGGCACGTTCCTGGTCAAAGACGATCTGTATTTCCGGGTTGCCGCTTTCCACGCTCGTCTTGATATCCGTAAATCGATCGGACGCCGACATCGCCTGCAAGACTGATTGGCTTACCCGCGCCAGGTTGGCGAGATCGTAGCCGGAAATCTCAATTTGCAGAGGGCTCGCAAATGACATCAATGACGGTCGAGTGAACTCATACTGGACGCCTGGCAATTTCGCCAGCTCGGCGCGCATCGCCTGCATCGTTTGATTCTCTGCATCGCGGCCCGACCCCGGTTTCAGCCGGACACTGAGCGTTCCGGTATTGTCGCCGGCATCAACCGGATTGGCATCGAGTCGATTGCCGGTTCCTGCCACCGAGTAGTTCAGTTCTACGACATCAATGTTGGCAGCGGCTCTTTGAGCGACCTGTATAGCCTTGTCCGTCTCTGCCAGGGGCATACCCGGGGGCAATCTCAGGTTAGCCGTGAACTCACCCTGTGAAAACTGCGGTATTAACTCGGATCCCAGTCGTGGAACCAGGGCCATCGTCGCGACGAAAAGTAACAGTGAAATGAGTACGACAGCGAGGCGATTATGCAGGGACCAGCGCAGGGCACCCGGGTAAATTGCTGCCAGGAAATTGTAGAAGGCCTGGAATGCCCTGGTCGGAATCCACAGCAGCAACCAAAATATCTTGCTTACGACAAAAAACAGAAACGCGAATATCCTCACAACGAAAGCAACGGAACGCGTGAACCAGTTCGCGGGCTGCATATCGCCGCCGTCGTCGTATCGGCTCTTCGCGCCCAGGGACGCAAGCATAGGGACCAGCGTAAGAGCAACGAAGAGGGAGAAAACCAGTGCAAATGTGACGGTCAGTGCCTGGTCCTTGAATAGCTGACCTGCAATGCCGCTGATGAACACCATCGGAAAAAATACGGCGATCGTCGTCAAGGTGGCGGCCACAACCGCCCCGGCAACTTCGGAAGTGCCATCTCGTGCAGCGGCAACGACTTCCAGCCCCTGCTCTTTTTTGCGCACGATATTCTCAAGTACAACGATGGAATTATCGACAAGCATGCCGACGGCGAGGGCGATGCCGCCCAGCGACATGATATTCAGGGAAATTTGGTTCGTGTACATCAGCAGGAATGTGCCAATCACGGAAACGGGAATCGCGATACCCACGATCGTCGTCGCACGCGCATCGCGCAGAAAGCCGTACAGCACGAATATTGCGATCAGGCCACCCAGAACCGCTGCCGTGCGGACGTCAGATACGGCGGCCGAAATAAACGTCGACTGGTCGTAAATCGTAACGAGTTCGATTTCTCCCGCGAGGGACTCACGCAACGACTCGAGGCGCTCTCGAATGCGTTCAGCGACCTGGACGGTATTCGCGTCACCTTCTTTGTAAATCGCGAGCTCGACCGATTCCTGGCCCTTGACGCGCGTGATTGCTTCGCGGTCCTTGTAACCCTGTTGGACAGTAGCTACGTCGCGCAGGTATACCGGCTGGCCGGCAACGTGAGCGACAATCGCGTCGCGAAACTCGTCAATATCCTGGAACTCATTGAGTGTCCTGACGAGGAAACGCTGATTACCCTCTTCCAGGCGGCCGCCAGAGAGATTGACGTTTTCAGCTCGGATGCGCTCCGCGATTTGCCCGATGCTGATCCCGAGTTGCGAGAGCTTCTGCTGGTCCACTTGAATCTGGACCTCATCCTCAAGTCCGCCGCTGACCTTTACTGCGGCAGTACCTTCTTCTGCTTCCAGTTCCACCTTGACGCGGTCTTCTGCGAGGCGTCGCAGCGCTTTCAGCTGGGCTTCAGACGAGACGGTCGCGTCGTTGTCCTTGAACAATAAGCCGAGCCTGACGATCGGTTCGGATGACGGGTCGAACCTCAATAACAGCGGGCGACTCGCCTCCAGTGGCAGGAACAGGACATCGAGCTTCTCCCTGACATCGACGCCAGCCAGGTCCATGTCGGTGCCCCACAGGAACTCGATGGTTACATCAGCCTGGCCCGAACGCGAAACTGAACGTACAAGTCGCACGTTCCTGACGACGCCGACAGCTTCTTCAATCGGCTTGGTCAGGAGATTTTCGATTTCTACCGGCGCTGCGCCCGTCAACTCGGCACGTACTGTCAGCGTGGGATACGAGATGTCCGGCAACAGATTGAGGTTGAGGCGAGACAGCGACACCATGCCGAACAGCACTATGGCCGTCATCATCATGATGATTGTCACGCGTCGCTCTGTTGCTATCTCAATCAGGCGGCGCATTATTCAGCTTCCTTGGCCGGGGCATTAATGACAACAACCCTGGCCTCATTCTTCAGCCCCAGCTGCCCGACCGTGATGACATTTTCGTCCCCGGTTAGTCCTGACGCAATTTCGACCATGCCTTCGCCACTGAAGGCTGTCTCAACAGACTTGCGTATCGCGACGTCGCCTTCGACCACGTACACGTAGGTATCACTGGCAGTTTCGATGATCGCGCTGCGCGGTACCTGCAGAACGTTTTCGTGTTTGTCGTAGATTATGCTCATGCGGCCAAACATGCCGGGTTTGATTCGATGCTCTGTGCCGCGCAGTTCAATCGTGATCTTGAATGTTCCTGTATTGGCATCCACAACGGGGCTGACGCGTGTAACTGTGGCGACGACCGGTGGGCCAGGCAACGCGTCGATATCAATGCGCACGGGCTGTCCGGCGGCGATCTCGCGAAACTCCCGCTCCGGCACAAACATGTACGCAACCAGGGGATCAAAGCCCGTGACACGAAAGACCGGGTCACCTGCTTTGATCGTGTTGCCTAATTTCAGGTAACGCTCCGAGATGACGCCATCTATCGGTGCGCGGATTTGTGTGTAGTCGAGTTCGAGGCGCGCCAGGTTGTAGGACGCTTCCAGCGCTTCCATCTCGTACTGAATCTTTTCGAAGTCGCCTTCGCTGATCAGGTCCTTATCCTGCAGTTCCTTGTTACGCTCGAAATCGCGTTGCATCTTGCGCAGCCGCGCCTGCGTTTCACTCAGCTCGAGGCGCAGGCGATCACCGTCCAGCACGGCCAGGACCTGGTCCTTCTTGACCATGTCTCCTTCTTCAACGCGCAATTCACGAACTTCGCCTGCGACCTTGGCAATGACGTCCGCTTCTGCGAGGGCCTCTATAGGCGCCGTTCCCGTGTAAGTCGCATAGATATCGCCTCGAATCGGCGCCGCTGTCTCGACGGGAACGGGCGGCGCTTCGTCCTCGTCCGTTTCCTCGCTCTCGGTATCGGCGCCTTTTTGACAGGCGCTCAACAGCAAAACACACGCGAATGGAATCAAGCCAACGCGATATAGCTTCATTTGGAGTCCCCTTATGCCCCGGTCCCGGTGGTCACGTATTCGAAACCACGCTGGGATGAACGTTAGCCCGAGTTAACTAGCCCGAAAACCGGTCGGATTCGGAAAGGCTGGCAAGCACCTTGCTGCCATCGCGCAGTCCGCCGTGACCGACAACGACGATCTCATCGTATTCCTGCAAGCCACTCAGAATTTCAACGAGCCCTTTTTCTTCGACACCGGTCTCCACAACGCGCCGGACGACGGCGCCATTCTGAACAACGTAAACTGTCTTCTCCTGGTCTTCGTCCAGGACAGCTGTTTTCGGAATAACCAGTGCGTTTGTGCGTTTTTCGTAAGCGACGGTGAATCGTCCGAACATGCCGGGAGCCAGGACTCCGTCGGCGTTGTCAATTTTCGCGGTAGCGCGGAAGGTTCCGTTGCGAGTGTCAACAGTCGGGCTGATGCGAATGATGGTCGCGGCAAACTGATGATTCGGCATTGAGGCAACCTGCACGGTCGCCGCATGGCCCGCACTGAATTTGTCCAGCTCCGTTTGTGGAATCTGCAAGTGCGCCAGCAACTCTGAGGTCTCGGTAATTCGAAACGCAACGTTGCCCTCAGCCAGGCTCTGACCCAACTTGACCTCGCGAGCAGACACTACGCCGGCAATCGGCGCCCGAATGATGGAGTACTCGTAATTGAGCTGCTTCAGATCATAGGCTGCCTGCAAAGAGTCGAGATCAAATTTCAGGCCTTCAAACATCGAAGAGCTGACCAGACCACGGGCATGCAGATCGGCAATGCGTGTCAATTCTTTCTCTGCCCGATCGAGATTCGCCCTGGCCGCCAGCATTTCCAGCCTCAGCCGCTCGCCGTCCATGCGCGCAAGCACCTGGCCTGCGGCGACACGATCGCCTTCTTCAACGGCCAATTCGACAATCTCACCGGCGACGCGCGCAATTGCGGGTGCGTCGTAATCGGAGGACAAGGACGCATTCGCCGAGTAGGTGGCGTAAATGTCCGCGCGAATCGGTGTCGCAATCTCAACCGCTACCGGCGTTGTTTCGGGGGCATTATCGACCTCCGTTACACTGGCTTCGCCCACGCCGCAGCCCGTAATCAACGAGCTTGTGGCCAGGACGAGGGAGAGGAGAGCGATGCGAAATGTGGTCAGGGTTTTCATGATTTTTACAGCTTACCTAGTTGGTGTTGTAGTGAAGTATAACACTAGATCGGTATAACGCAAGTGCCGACCTCTCAAGCCGCCAATTTGACAAGAAAGATTTTAAAAACAATAAGTTAGAAATCTTCCTGCGAGGCTTGGCCGGCCTCTCAGGTATTAGATGCCTCAAAGTCGAGTTTGGATTGCAGTCACGCCAAGAAAGTTTCGGGCTTCTCGTCCCTCAGGACGCCGCGCTGGCCAGCTGTTTCGATCGCAGGCTACGCCGGCGACTTAATCGCTCGCTGACGTTGGCCTGGATCATCAGCAGGCTCGGCGTCAACAACAGCGTCAGGACGGTTGCGAAAGCGAGTCCGCCGGCTACGGATGACGCCAGCTGGGTCCACCACTGGGAGCTGGGCGCGCCGATGGACACCTCGCGATCAATGAGGTTGATATTCACGCCCAATACCATCGGCATCAGCCCCACAATCGTGGTCACGGTTGTCAACATCACGGGGCGCAGTCGAACCGCACAGGTGCGCAGGATCGCATCAAACGCCTCTTCGCCCCGGCTACGGAACACGTTGAAAGTGTCGATGAGCACAATGTTGTTGTTGACGACGATTCCGGCCAGCGTAATGACGCCCACGCTGCTCATGATCACACCGAAAGGTTTGCCCATGATGAGATGGCCAAGAAGCACGCCACCTGTTGAAAAGACTACGGCGGTGAGTATCAATCCAGCCTGGTAAACGCTGTTGAATTGCGTGACCAGGATAATCGCCATGATGGCGAGTGCCATGAGCATCGCACGAGCCAGGAACGCCTGGTCTTCTTCCTGGTCCTGTGTGCTGCCGCCGAAGGTCAAACTCACACGCGGGTCGATGTTCAGATTCGGCATTTCTTTGCGAAGCTCGGCAACAACATCGTTCACCAGCACGTCTGCAGCGACGTCCGCGTCGATGGACATCGTGCGGCGCATATCAATACGACGAATGTTGCTGACTTTTTGTGCCGGCACTCGCTCGACAAAAGTGCTGATCGGGACCAGCCCCTGTTCGGTCGGAATTCGGAGTTCGTCTATCTGCGCCAGGCTGCGACTGTCTTCGGGATAACGAACGCGAATATCGATTTCATCGTCACTGTCATCCGGCCGGTATTCGCCGATCTTGATGCCGTTGGTCACCAACTGAACCATCGCGCCGACCAGCGCTATGTCAGCGCCAAAGCGGGCCGCTTCTGCACGGTCAACCTTGATCTGCCACTCGATACCGGGCAGCGGGCGACTGTCTTCGATATTGATAATGCCGTCCCGGGTTTCCATCAGGGAGCGCACGTCTGCAACGGCGTTGGCCAACAGGTCGGGATATCGAGACGAAAATTCGACGCGTATGGGCTTGCCGATGGGTGGACCCGCGTCCGGTTTGCGTGGCTCTATCTGGATACCAACCAGGTCACGAGTTCGCGTACGCACGTCCTCAAGAATGTCATCCGCTTTGCGGCGCTCATCCCAATGAGTGTAATTGAGCGTCAGGGTGCCTATCTGGTCCTCCGCGCCCTGATCATTGCTGCCGGTTTTTGCGTACAGGAATTCAATTTCCTCCATGCCGAGGACCCGTTCTTCTACCTGGCGAACCAGTGTGTCCCGCTCTGCAGTCGAGAGATCTCCCCGGGCCCGAATATCGATCATGCCAAAGGGTTGCTCGACGTCCGGAAAATATTCAACGCCTTTGCCAAACAGGGCGAAAGCAACATAAATAGACGCCAGGAGTACCGTCACCGCACCGACGCCAAGCCACGGACGTTGCAGCGACCGGCGCAGGAAGCGGATGTAGCGTCCCGTAAAACCAGACACTATGTTGAGATCGCCGGTTTCTGCAGCCGCCAGGTTACGCTTGGCTTCTTCCGTGTTCGCACCAGTCTTTCCAAATAGGGAACCCAGCGTTGGTACGAACAGCAGCGCCATTATCAATGAGGCCGACAGGACGGCAATCAGCGTAATCGGCAGGTACTTCATGAATTCCCCTGAGGTACCGGGCCAGAACGCCAGCGGCACGAACGCTGCGAGTGTCGTGCAAGTCGATGCAATAATAGGCCAGGACATGCGCACCGCGGCGCGCGAATACGCATCGAAGCGCGATTCGCCTTCGGCCATGCGCCTATCCGCTAATTCGGTGACGACGATCGCACCGTCGACCAGCATGCCGACGGCCATGATCAAGGCGAACAGCACCATCATGTTTATGGTGACGCCAAAGTAACCAATGATCAGTATTCCCATGAGAAAACTGCCGGGAATGGCGACGCCGACCAGTAACGCCGAGCGAAAACCGAGAATGCCGATAATCACGATGAATACCAGCAGCACAGCCGACAAAACGCTGTTTTGCAATTCAGACAACATGTCGCCGATGTCTTTCGATTTGTCCCTCGAAGCGACAATTTCCATGTCAGCGGGCCAATACTGTCGTTCTTCGTCGATCAGCGCGTTGACTTCATTGATCGTGTCTATGATGTTCGCACCGGCTCGCTGTACGACTTCAATGGCAATGGCCGGCCGGCCATTCAGCCGCGCGACGCTCTCGGCATCCTTGTAAGTGCGCCGAACCTCGGCGATGTCCTTGAAATGCACAACGCGATCACCGACGGCCTTGATTGGCAGATCAAGCACGTCTGCAGCGCTTTCAAATACTCCCGGGACTTTCACCGGGAATCGACCTTCGCTGGCATGCAATGCGCCAGCCGCAACCAGGATATTGTTCAAGCTGACAAACTGGATAATCTGGGCCTGGTCGAGACCGTAGCTTTCCATCGCCAACGGATCGACGACGACTTCCATCATTTCCTCGCGCGTGCCGATGAGATTGACTTCGAGTACTCCGCTCAGAGCCTCAATTTTTTCTTGCAGGTCTTTGGCGATAGTTGTGAGGCTGCGCTCGGGAATATTGCCGGCGAGATTCAGCACGAGCATGGGATCGAAGCGAGACATCTTTACTTCGTTTACAGTAGGTTCATCCGTATCGTCCGGCAATTTGGTCTTGGCCTTGTCGACCTTTTCCCGCACGTCCTGCAGCGCCTGATCCGTACGGACACCCGCGTCAAACTCCAGTTGTACATTGGCTCCGCCTTCGTAGGCGTTGGCGGTCATTTCCTTGATGCCTTCGATTGAGCGCAATTCCTGCTCAACCGGGCGCACGAGCAGGCGCTCGGAATCCTCGGGTGAAATGCCGTCGTGCGTGATGCTGACATAGACCACGGGAATCTCGATATCGGGCTCCGCTTCCTTGGGAATCGTGTTGTAGGCGACCAGCCCTCCGATCAATACGACCAGGAGCGACAGCATGACGGTCCGCGATCGCGTCATTGCTGACTCAATGATGTTCATCAGTTCTTCGCCTCACCACCCGATTTAATGGCTACGGCCGTTTTCGCGTCGTTCTCGGGAACGGCATCAACCAGCGTCCCATTCGCAACATATCCCTGGCCCACAGTAATAATCGTCGCATCCTGTGGCAGGCCCGTGAGCCAGATTCCGTCGCTCGTAGAGAGCGCTACATCCGCTTTTACGAATTCAACCAACCCGTCATCGTTAACAATTTTCACACCAACATTGCCGGCATCGTCGAGAGTCAGCAACGAAGGAGAGATACGGTGTGCGAGCACCTGTTCGGCGGGGATGCGCAATTCGGCGGTGCCGCCGATACGCAGTGCGCCGTCTGAGTTATCGGCCTCGAGTTCAACACCAAAAGTACGCGTAGCCTCGTCCGCCACCGGGGCCACGTAGCGAATTCGGCCTTGTACGGTTTCGCCGGTCGCAAGCCTCGCTTCTGCTGTATCCCCGACATTGACGTAATGCGCATCGAACTCGGACACATTTGCCGAGACGATGATTTTTCGGTTGTCGACAAAGGTCGCGACCGGGTCGCCGGCCTTCACAAAGTCACCAACCTCCACGACTCGAGACTGCAGCGCGCCACCGAAGGGCGCACGGATATTCATGTACTCGAGATCCAGTTCCGCACGTATTTGCTCTGCTTTGGCGGCTTCGAGCATAGCAATGGCCTCTTGCAGCTGAGCCTCGGAAACGTAGCTGGAGGACTTCAGCTTCAATCGACCTTCGTATTCGACCTCGCGCTGCTTCACTGTGGCTTGCGCTTGTGCGAGGCGCGCTTGCCGGTCGCGCTGATCCAGGCGAACAATAACGTCACCGCGATTAACGTTGGCACCACGCTCGACGCCCAGGAATTCGACGCGGCCATCGGTCTCGGCCGAGAGCTCGACGACTCTTGCCGGTGCCGTCTTGCCATTGACGACAATAGTACGCTGTACCTGCTCCGAGGATTGCGTACGCACTCTCACCGCGCTTTTTGCATGGGCGGCATTTGTGGAGACATTGTTTACAGTCGATTCGACCGCGCCGGGATCATCAAGCTGTCCTGAGAGCAGCCAGAAAATGACCACAACGACGATGCCGCCTGAAAGAAACCAGGATTTGTATTGACTGACCTTAGACTGCTTCATTTTCAATCTCATTCTTTCGTTATCCGGTCGCCGATTTGGACGCGGACTCTTCAGTTAGCAGGTGACGATTTTCTTCGACGTAGGTTTTCATTGCCTCGATCATGGCTTTGCCAAAACCGGCGACAAAACGCTTTCCGGGCGGCCAGTCCTGCATACAGCTTGCTTCGACCTCGGAAATCATTTTCGTGTAGTACGCGCAATCTTCGAGGCGGCTGTCGAGCACCTTTTCGATTTGCGCATCGGGCATCAGGTGCGCAAAACACATCGTGGCGAGGAATTCCGACCGGACTTTGTGGCAGGGCGTCGGATTCTCGAGCGCCTTAAGCAGGAAGGTCCTGCCCTCCGCGGTGATGTGGTAAACCTTGCGGTCGGGCTTGCCGTCCTGGGGAATGCATTCGCAATTGACCATCCCCTGTTCGCAAAGCGATGACAGGGCTGGATAGATGGAGCCATAACCCGCCGCAAAAAAATGCGCGAACGTGGATTCGAAGTGTTTTTTGAGGTCGTAGCCGGAGGCGGCTCCGTCCGTCAACATGCCGAGGCAAACGGTTCTAACGTCCATGGTGCCGGAGGTCTCCATATATCGGGGCGATGCATAGTATCAGTTCGATATATAAAATCCAGCGATCCGTGCGCACACGATAAAATAACTTAAAAAACAATAAGTTAAAGTTCTACATGTGGCGTCCTGCGACTCTTACTTGAAGTAGCGCGCGAGATAGGGATTCAGTAACCGGCCACCCGGGTCGAGTTGACGGCGAATTTTCCTGAAAAACTCCATGCGGCCGGTGTAGCTCTGCGAGACGTAGGTATCGCGCGGCGCGAGGGTTTGATTAAACAGGGGTATGCCGCCCCAGTTCTCGGCAAATTCGGACAGGTCGAGCGCGAATCCATCCCATCCGCGTTTTTGCGTGGACGTGGTCTGCAGAGCGATTAAAGGTTCATCGAAGGACGGAGACAGGAGCGCGGAGTTGTCTCTCGCGACCCGATAACCGACGGCGGGCAGGTCACAACGATAAGCGGTGTGGGCGAAAGTCTCGCGGCAGAACTTTGCGTACGCCTTCACGACGACAGAAAAATCCGAGGCGGGAAAACACCAGGTCGAATAGAGCAGGTTACTGGGCTTCCTGCGACGATGTCGGCCGCCGGCCGCCGCGTTGTTGCCGTTTCGGACCGGCATCGAGTTGACGAGACCATGTGTCGTAGCGGAAATGGTATCCATCAATTGATATCGGACCGAAGGAATGGGCATTACACGATTCAGGCTCTTAAAGACATTGGGAAGTACGGTGCTTTCGCCCCAGTCCTTGATTTTCCATGGCGTGTTGTAGGTGTTGCCGTTGCTCGCATCATAGTGGCGCAGGTCCAGGTACACGTGATTTCGATACGGCATCAAATAGAACTTAAGTCCTACATTGCCGCTGGCCAGGCGATTGGCGACTTGTGCAAAGGTATCAATATCCATACTGCGATGACTCGCAGTGAACGTCGTGATCGGGCGGACGCGCAAGGTCACCTCAAAAATTACGCCCAACATCCCGTAACTCAGGCGGAAGGCACTCAGCAAATGCTTCTGTGAGCTCGCCACCTTCATCACTTTTCCTGCAGCAGTAACCGCTTTCAGGCTGATCACCTGGGTAGACAGCATCGACGCGGAACCACCGATGCCCGGACCCATGCACGGCGCCGCAATTGCACCTCCCAGCGTCCGCTCTGTCTGGTCGAAACTGCCGATTAGCTCGAGGCCGTCTTCGGCCAGGGTAGAAATAAGCGCGCCGAGCCGGACGCCGGCTTCGGCAGTCACCGTAAGGTTCTGTGTGTCGACGTGAATAATACGGTCAAGTCCGGTCATCCTCACGGAAGTTCCGGACGATGCGAGATTGCAGTCGGTTGCTGATGAACCTGCACCTTTCGGCCGAATCGGGATGGCAATGTTTTCACTGCCATCGAGGCAACGCATTAGGTTGGCGAGGTTGTCGGGCGCGTATGCGCCGGGTTGTGCCGGGCGGCGATCGAATCTGCCCGTGTCACGAAATCCATCTGACTTCATATTGGTAACTCCGCTGTCGTAGGTGTTAGCCCGTAGACCGGTGGCTTTGCGACGCTGCCTTTCGGCAGTTGTGCCCTTTTCAATTGAACGGCAATGCTTGCATGGAGCAGAGTCCAATGCAACGCAAACAAAAAATGAGTTAATTATTGTAAAGTGGCTCGCTGCAGATGGTTCTGAAAGCCCTTGGATGGGTGAGGATAGCGAACATGCGATGGCAGGGCGGACGACGAAGTTCAAATATTGAAGATCGACGCGGGCGAGGCGGGGCACCGAAGCTGCTCGGTGGCGGCCTGGGCACGATCGCGGTGATACTGCTTGCCATGTATTTTGGCGTGGACCCGACACCACTGCTGGAAGGCATTCAATCCAGCGGTCAAGTGTCTTCGACAGGTACGCGACCCGGCGCCGAAGATTTGAAAAATGATCCGCTCGCTGACATGGTCAGTGTAGTGGTCGCCGATACAGAGGATGTCTGGAGTGAAATATTCGCCGCGAATGGCCAGCGCTACGAGGCACCGACGCTGGTGATGTTCACCGGAGCAACGCGCTCTGCCTGCGGACTGGGACAAGCGGCAATGGGCCCGTTCTATTGCCCGCTCGACAAGATGGCATTCATCGATCTCAGTTTTTATGAGCAGATGAAAACGCGCTTTAACGCGCCGGGCGATTTCGCACAGGCTTACGTAATCGCGCACGAGGTCGGCCATCATGTACAAAATCTGCTCGGCATTTCAGGCAAGGTCCGTTCGATGCAGCAGCAACTTGACGAAGCCGACAGCAATGCATTATCCGTTCGCCTGGAACTGCAGGCGGATTGCCTGGCCGGCGTATGGGCAAATCACGCGGACCGTGCGAGAAATATTCTCGAGGCGGGCGATGTAGAGGAGGCGCTGAACGCCGCCAGTGCGATTGGTGATGACACCCTGCAACGCCAGAGTCGCGGCACAGTCGTACCGGAGTCGTTCACGCACGGGACCTCGGCACAACGGCAACGGTGGTTCCGCGTCGGCCTGGACTCCGGCGATATCAATCGTTGTGACACCTTCGGTGCCGAAAATGTCTGAATCATCGGGAGTGCCGGAAATTATCGGACGTAACGCGACAGCCGTGCGTGCTGCCGCTCGACGAACCGCCGGACAAATTGAGTACACGCCGCTCGTGAGGTCCGCAAGTTTCAGTGACGACACGGGCGCCAATGTCTTTTTCAAACTTGAGAACCAGCAGATAACGGGCTCGTTCAAGTTTCGTGGCGCCACCAATCGCCTCTTGACGCTAGACTTAGACCAGCGAGCCAAAGGTTGCGTCGTTGCATCAAGCGGCAATCACGGCGCGGCCGTTGCCTGCGCGATGCAGCGGCTTGGCACATCGGGCGTCGTGTTCGTGCCGAAGCAGACCTCGCTTGCCAAGGTTGAAAAAATCAAATCGTACGGAGGCGAGGTGCGATTTTTCGGCGTTGATGGACTCGACACCGAACAGCACGCGCGGCAATACGCAGATGACAACGGCATGTTCTATCTCTCGCCGTATAACGATGAGGAAGTGATCGCGGGGCAGGGAACCTGCGGCCTGGAAATTCTCGAGCAGCTGCCCGATGTCGATGCTGTATTCATCGCAGTTGGCGGCGGCGGCCTTGCGGGCGGGATCGGAAGCGTCCTCAAGGCGCATAACCCGAATATTCGCGTTTATGGCTGCCAGCCAAGAGCTTCGGCCGTTATGGCTCAGTCCGTAGCGGCTGGCGAGATACTCGATTTACCCAGCGCAGCGACCTTATCGGACGGCACGGCCGGTGGCATCGAGCCCGGTGCGATTACATTTCCACTGAACCAGGCAGTAATTGATGAGTGGGTCATCGTTGACGAGGATCAGATCGCCGCTGCGATGCGGCTGTATATCGGTCGCGAAGGCCACACCATCGAAGGCGCCGCAGGTGTAGCGGTCGCGGGTATGCTGGCGAGCACGGCGGCGATCGGCGGCCAGAACATCGTGGCGATAGTCTGTGGCGGCAATATTACAGAGGACAAGCTGGCTGCGATCATGAACGGGGGTTGATTATCCCGGTAGATATTGTGGGAACCGTGTTCGGGTTCCGAGCTCAAAGAACTCCATGAATAATCCGATTTCGAAATTGATAACGACCGTTCTTGTCTGCCTGATAGCGGCGGCACGCGCAGGTGCGGAAACAACGGTGTTCGTTAACGTCAACATCGTCCCGATGAATACCGATGAAGTAGTCGCGCAACAATCGCTCGTCGTGATCGACGGCAGGATTGCTCAACTCGGGCACGTTGACGCCGTGCCGGTGCCGAAAGGCGCACGGGTCGTCGATGGTACTGACCGGTATCTCATGCCGGGCCTGGCAGAAATGCACGCACATGTGACCAGCACGGATCCCGCCCAGATCGATCGCCTGGCAAGCCTGTTCGTTGCGAATGGAATTACCACGATCCGCGGCATGCTCGGCCAGGCCCGTCACCTGGAACTGCGGGACAAACTTGCCAGCGGCGAGATCTTCGGCCCGCGACTCACAACCTCCGGCCCCTCGTTTAGCGGGCGCTCCGTTTCAGGAGTGGCTGATGTTGTTCAGAAGGTGCATGAGCAAAAAGCGGCCGGATACGATTTCATCAAGATCCACCCAGGCCTGAGCTTGGACGAATTCCAGGCCCTCGCCACCACTGCAAACAAGATCGGCATGTCCTTTGCCGGACACGTACCGGCGGCGGCTGGCGTGCAGGTAGCGCTGCAATACCGGATGACGACTATCGACCACCTCGACGGCTATTTCGCCGCCCTGTTGCCACCGGAGAGTCCAGGTTCCGGAGGTTACGGTGGATTCTTTGATGTACTGCTGGCCGACCAGATCGACATCGACCGGGTTGCTGAAATCGTCGCGGCAACCAAGCAAGCGGGCACATGGAATGTACCGACAGAAGTCCTTGTGGAACAGTTGATCGACGATACGCCGGTAAGTGAGCTCAAAAGCCGGCCTGAGATGCGTTACGTATCGGCGGCAACCGTCAAGGACTGGGTAGCGCAAAAAGAAGCGCAGCGGAACGATCGCGATTTCAGTCCGGAGACGGCGGCGCGAGGCATTGAATTGAGACGCCGGCTGATACGGGAACTTTATCGCGCCGGTGCTGGACTGTTACTGGGTTCCGATGCGCCGCAGACCTTTAACGTACCGGGGTTTTCGACACACCGGGAACTGCAGGCCCTGGTTGCTGCGGGCCTGACACCTTACGCGGCGCTGCGAACAGGCACGGTAGAGGTCGCAAGATTTCTCGGCTCCAACGGAGGCATCGTGGCGGTTGGCAAAGACGCCGATCTCGTATTGCTCGACGCTAATCCCCTAACCGATATACGCAACAGCCGGCGAATTCATGGCGTCATGTTGCGTGGCGTTTGGTATCCGGCCGCGGTACTCGACGAAAAACTTGAGCGCTATGCGGTGCAGGACGGCAGATAAGGCGCGATTGCAACCATTTCGGCGCGACAGGCGTCTAATCCCTGATGAGGACGACAAACAACGACTTACCCGAGGGGAAACTTATGCGTGCCTATTTATTGCTGGCGATGTTTGTAACGAGTATTGCGAGTGCCGGCTGGTCGGACTACGAAGAAGATCGGGACCTTGAACTGGATGCTGCCGGCATCGACACCTTATCGATTCTTTCGGGCCCGGGAAGTATGGACGTTCGGGGAGTAGCCGGCCTCGACAAAATCGAAGTCGAAGCGAGGATCGTGGTGCAACGGAAAGACGACGCGGACGCGCAGCAATACCTGCAGAAGAACATGAAACTGAGCCTGCAGCGGGACGGCAATGTCGCGACGCTCGAGGCGCAATTTGATGCACGGCTTTTCGGCGCGCGCGGTGATGCCTATATTGTGCTCGACGTCAGGATTCCCAAAGGGATGGCTCTCGATATCAACGATTCCTCAGGTTCGATCGACGTCGCCGACACGGAGGGCGACGTCAGCATCGACGACGGATCGGGCTCTATTGAGGTCCGCAATGTAGCCAACCTGAAGATTGACGACGGTTCGGGTTCAATCACGGTTGCCGACGCTTCTGGTGACGTTTCGATTGTCGATGGCTCGGGCAGCATCACTGTCCGCCACGTTGGCGGCTCGGTAACACTCGACGACGGATCCGGCAGTATGAAGGTATCTGACGTTGAAAATGATCTCGTTATTGTTGACGACGGTAGCGGCGGGCTGTCCATCTCGGATGTTCGTGGCAGGGTAGATCAGGAAACCTGAGCCCGCATAAGTGCTAATATCTCCCCTTAAAAGCGCCTGTCAGACGGGTGCATTTGAGGGGAGACAGCATGAAACTGGTACATCATTTGCTCGACTCTAAAGGCCGCGGGATCATCTCCATCGCCGCCAGTGCATCGGTACTCGATGCCATCAAAATCATGGCCGACAAGGCAGTGGGCTCGTTGCTGGTTATGGACGGTGACAAGCTGCTGGGCATCGTCACCGAGCGTGATTACGCGCGCAAAGTCATTATCAAGGGACGATCGTCAGAATCGACGGAAGTCGGCGAGATCATGACGCGTGAGGTTTGTACCGCGAGCGTGCAGGACACAGTCAATAAATGCATGACGGTCATGACCAAGCGCAAGATCCGGCACCTTCCTGTTATCGATAACGACACCGTGGTTGGCATGATCTCGATTGGCGATCTCGTGCAGGCAATCATTTCCGACCAGCAGGAAGAAATCCAACACCTGGAGCAATACATCAGTGGCCAGTAATAAGACGCTTGATCGACGCGTAATGCGACTGTTTGATGGCTACGTGCATGGCCAGATCAGCCGGCGGGAATTTCTCGACGGGGCCGCAAAGATCACAGCCTCGGCAACGGCAGCTGCGGCCATCCTGGCGAGTCTGAGCCCGGACTACAGTCTCGCACAGCAAGTCGACCCGAACGACAAGTCCATTTCGACCAGCTATAAAAAATATCCCTCGCCGAAAGGCGCCGGTGTAATGAACGGCTACTATGCGCGCCCCGCGGTTATCCAGCACAAGCTGCCGGCAGTCGTCGTCATTCACGAGAATCGCGGGTTGAACCCCTACATAGAGGATGTTGCACGCCGGCTGGCAGTTGCCGGGTTCATCGCCTTCGCACCGGATGCGCTGACGCCGCTTGGCGGCTATCCGGGCAACGATGATGATGGCCGGGCGATGCAGGCCAAGCGCGACAACGCGGAAATGACCGAGGACTTTGCTGCGGCCGTCGACTTTGTCGGCAGCCACCCGGATTGCTCGGGCAAAGTGGGCTGTGTCGGATTTTGCTTCGGTGGCAGCATGTCGCTGCGCCTCGCAGTACAAATACCCACGCTTGCTGCAGCGGTGTCCTACTACGGCGGCCATCCGGCACCGGCCGATGCGAACACGATCAATGCGCCATTGATGCTGCATCACGGTGAACTTGACGAACGCGTCAATGCCAGCTGGCCGGATTTCGAAAAGGGACTTGAGGCAGCTGACAAAAATTACGTCCGTTTCCTGTACGCCGGCGCAAATCACGGTTTTCACAACGACACGACGCCGCGCTTCGACGAGGAAGCCGCGTCGCTTTCGTGGCAAAGAACCACGGAGTTCTTCGCCGAACACCTCAGTAGCTAGACCATGAATAGAATCCTGAGCCTGCTGACGATGACCTTGCTCGCGGCGGCACAGGTGAATGCGGACGAAGAGACGGCGGCCAAGACCGTGCTCGGGCCCAGAAATATCTATCTTTACGACGGTGCAAATGCGTTGATGGCGGGCAACGCAGAGGAAGGCGTGCGGCTCACATTGATGGGGCTCAACATGGCCCAGGGCCTGCGCGAGGAAAAAGTCGGGCACGCAAACCTGTGTGCCGGATTCATGCTGCTCCGGCAGGCCGAAACCGCTCTCGAACACTGCAACTGGGTGCTGGAACTCGACCCGTACCACTGGCGCACGTACAACAACCGGGCACTGGTCTACCTTGAACTGGAACGGTTTGAAGAATCCGAGGCAGATATCAGGGCGGGCCAGGAACTCAATCCCCGATCCGAAAAGCTGAAAGAGGTGAAAGGCCTGTACCTCGACAAAGTGGTGCCGGTAGATGAAAAGATCACGATCGATGATCGTCGCAAGCAGCCGGAGCTGCCGGTCGAGGCACCGGAGCCGCAATGAACTGGCGCATAGTCGCCGTGCTGATGGTTTCCGTATCGGTTTTCGCGGCCGATGATGATGAGCCGATCGTGGCGCGGATCGTGGATAGCAGCTCCGATCGGGTACCGCAGCTGACTGTTGCGCCAAAATATCCCCGCAAGGCGCGGCGCGATCGAATTGAAGGCGAAGTGCAGGTCTGTTTCGAAATAAACCGCGCAGGTCGGACGCAGCGGATCTCAGTCCGAAGCAGCACAAACCGGGCCTTTGAGAGGCCGTCGATCAATGCTGTACGCGCATCCTCGTTCAGGCCTTTGGCAAAGGACGAAACGGCCCCGTCGATCAAATACTGCCGGACGTTTATTTTTGCGCTTGAGCCGCGAGAAAGTGAGGAGGCTAGTCGCGCGGGTGTCGAGTGAGCGCCAGTATTTTCGTCGCCGCCAGTTCGAGCGTGGCACCGATACTCAGTAGTCCTTCTGCATGACCACCCATCACCGCAATGCCTTGTGATCGAAACCCTGATTCCCTGTATAGCCGCTCGAACTCGTGCGCCATCTCGGGTGTGCCGTATGCAATATCCGGATGTGTGGTCGGCAAAATATTCACGTAGCGATCCCACAGCGACTGACTGTGTACGTGGACAATGGCGTTGATCGCCGGGTCCATCTCGTAGATTGCCGCATGTGTCAGTGCCTCCGACGACGCCTGGACCGGACCACTGCACGACAATTCGTTTGCCGCAATATCATAGTCGGTAACCAGCGAGTAATGCGCTGCGTTGCTGTATGCGACGTGGCCGGTTTGTGTTCCTGTAATCAGAAATTGACCGGGTTCTCCGCAACGAATGCTGACATTGCCAAAACCTATCGGTGGATCGTCATACTGTCCTATGAGTCCAGCAACGAACAGGGGTCTGCGCCATTCTTCCAGCTGCTTTGCGGCGGCTACATCCGGCGCCGGTTTCGGCGACCAGTGAATCCGGTATTTGATATAGCCTTCGTCCAGCATCAACTGTCTCGCCTCTCCGGAAAGAGACGCAAAAGACCTTCTTCACTCGCGGCGCATACACCGCGTTCGGTGATGAGTCCTGTGACGAGCCGGGCGGGCGTCACGTCGAAGGCGGGGTTTCTTACAGCGGTGTCCGTTGCAGCGGTGCGCACGCTGATCGTCTGTCCGTTGCAAACGCCAGAGGTTTGCGTCACTTCGAGAGCGTCGCGTTCTTCTATTGGGATCTCCCGCAAACCGTCCCGCGTGCCCCAGTCTATCGTTGTCGATGGCAAGGCGACGTAAAACGGAATCCTGTTATCGCTGGCGGCAAGTGCCTTGAGGTAGGTGCCGATTTTATTGGCGACATCGCCGCAGCGCGTAGTCCTGTCGGTTCCCGTAATCACGACGTCAACCTGCCCGCGTTGCATCAGGTGTCCTCCTGCGTTGTCCACGATCAGGGTATGTGGCACACCGTTTGCGGCCAGCTCCCAGGCAGTAAGTTGCGAACCCTGGTTGCGAGGTCGTGTTTCGTCTACCCAGACGTGGACTGCAATACCTTTCTGGTGAGCGAGATAGATGGGGGCCGTGGCCGTGCCGAAGCTTACTGTCGCCAGTGAACCGGCGTTGCAGTGCGTCAGTATGTTGACGGGTGCACCGTTTTTCTTGGTCGAGATCTCCTCGATCAGGGGGAGCCCGTGTGCTCCGATGGCGCGACATATCGAGATGTCTTCGTCGCATATCGCTTCAGCTTCGTGTCGCGTCAGCACAGCG
>Ga0224505_10000081_pt1 | contig 70752 bp, 71 predicted proteins | sample SF_Jan12_sed_USG_FD_169102 | JGI IMG/M metagenome (GOLD analysis project Ga0224505, IMG submission 169102) | Sediment microbial communities from San Francisco Bay, California, United States - SF_Jan12_sed_USGS_4_1 | ecosystem: Environmental > Aquatic > Marine > Sediment | place: USA: California...
GTCAAACGGGACCTAACCCAATATCTGCCCTTGGTCTCGAAGCATTTCAGCCGACCTCGAAGACCGCTTCTGGTGGGAGCTGACCTTCAAACTGAGCCGATCTGGATTCGATCCAAATCCTTTCAGGCGCTGATGAACCTCGCCATCGACGAGCTGCAGAAGACGTTTCTCGACGAACGGCAGATCGAGTCCAGCCGGCTGATCATGGGGCTGGATACGCAACTCATCGACGACGGCACATACTTTGTGATCGAGAGCGACGGCAAACTGGCTGGCTGCGGCGGCTGGAGCCGCCGCGAAACGATGTACGGCGGCGACCAGACGCCCGGCCGCAGCCCCGCCCTGCTCGACCCGGCCCGGGACGCCGCGCGCATCCGGGCGATGTACACGCATCCCGAACATACGCGCAAGGGTGTAGGGCGGCTGATCATCGAGCTCTGCGAGGCAGCCGCGCGGGCCGAGGGCTTCACGCGGATGGAACTGGTGGCGACCCTGTCAGGCGAACCGCTGTACCGCGCCTGCGGGTTCGAACCGTACGAAAGCCTGGTGGACAACCGCGGCGGCGCAGGCGTGCCCTTGTGGCGCATGCGGAAAAACCTGTAACACGGCACCGTTCGAGGCGCCCGGCATCCGGATCCTCGCTCGTTCGCGTTCGTCGGGCCGGCACCGTGGGCAGCATCGCCATCGCCCCTGGTCTAGAATGACGTATCGGCAGCGCGCTGCGTATGCCACGATGCGCGCCAGTGCGCCGCGGACATCGTCCAGCGGTTGGAGACTGACGTGAACGACAAAACGAACGACACCATCGACATCGTCCGGGCCGCGGTCATGATCTGCGCGCTGGCCAGCCTGGCGCTGATCTGCGGCCACTTCATCCTCCGCGCGTTCGGCGTGAGCACGTCGGCCGGCCTGCGCAGCATGGCCGGCGTGTTGCTGCCGTTCGTCGTCGGCGGTTTCCTGGTTGCGTTCAACCGGTCGGTTTTCGAGCGGGTAGCCAGGGTGCCATCTATGCTGGCCTTCACAACGGCACTTGCCTTCGGCATCGTCGTCATGCTGCTGCTCGAGAACGCGTCAACCCTCGCGAGCATCCCTGTCGCCGAACTGGTCGTCGCATCGGGGCTGAGCCTGTTCCTGTATACGCCCGGCGCCGTCATGACCGGCAAGTCGACTCTTGATCATCGCGAAGTCTGGGTCGCGTACTATTTCGGCGTCGTCAGCGGCATGCTCGGCTACGTCGTGATCATCGGTTTCCCGTCGGGCGGCGGCTAAGCGGGCGACGACAGGAGCCGTGGTCCCGACCAGGGGCGGAACGGATCCGCGCTCACTGCCCCCGCACGGTGCGATCGTACCAGCCGAGGTATCGCTCCCAGCGGTCTTTCCTGAAACTGGGCCGCGAGATGCCATGCGCCTCGTCCGGGTAGACGACCAGCTGCGTGTCGACGCCGCGTCGCTTCAGCGCCTGGTAGAGCTGCTCGGAGTTCTGGATCGGCACATTCCAGTCTTCCTTGCCGCCCATCACGAGAGTCGGCGTCACGATCTTGTCCACGTTCTCCCAGGGCGAGATCTTCTCCCAGGTTTCCTTGCTCTCCCAGGGCAGCCCGAGTTCGTTCTCCCAGTAGTACTGGTAGTGGTCGTGGCCGTAGTTCGCAATGTAATTCACCTCGCTCGCGCCGGTGATCGCGCCCTCGAAGCGGTCGGTCTTGGTTATCACGTAGTTCGTCAGGATGCCGCCGTAGGACCAGCCGCCGACGCCCAGACGGTCGGGGTCGGAATACCCTTCCTCGACCGCGTAGTCGACGGCCGCCATGACGTCCTCGAAGTCCGGCACGCCCCAGTTCGCGAACAGCGCAGCCGAGAACTCCTGGCCGTAGCCGCTGGAGCCGCGCGGGTTCGCGATCACGACCACGTAGCCGTTGGCGGCCAGGAGCTGCGCCTCGGCATTGAAACTGAAGTCGTACTGAGACACCGGCCCGCCGTGGATACGCAGGATGGTCGGGTAGCGGCGGCCTTCGCGATAGCCGGGCGGCGTGAAGATGAAGCCCTCGACCTCGGTCCCGTCGGCGCTCGGGAACGTAACGTTCCGCACCGCGGCAAACGAGAGCTGGTCCAGCTGTTCGGCGTTCGTCCTGGTGAGCTGGCGCAACGAGCCGTTGCCCAGCAGGAAGATCTCCCCCGGAAGGTCCGGCACGCTCATGCGTACGGCGAGGTCGCCGGCCTTGCTCTGCGCGTAGTCGTACACGCTCAACTGCCCCTCGATGGGCCGGTCGATGCTGCCGGACGCGAGCGCGTAGCGCGCCAGATGCTGCTCGGCGCTGTCCTCCAGCACGAACAAGATGCCCGTGTCGTCCGGCGTGAACGCGGGATCGATGACGTTGCGATCGAGCGCTTCGGTCAGCACGCGCACCGCGCCGCCTGCGGCCGGCACGATCGCCAGGTGGTTCGTCGCATACCAGATGAGCTCCGGCTCGGTGACGGTCACGAACGCGATGCGCGTGCCGTCGTTGCTCCAGGCCGGCGACCGGTCGCTGCCCGGGTTGGTCGTCAGCCTGCGCGGCTCGCGCGTCGGCGCGTCGCCGACGGCGGAGACGACCCAGATGTCGCTGTTCTGCGTGGCGTCCGGTTCGTCGTCACGGTTGCTGACGAACGCGATCTCGCGCCCGTCGGGCCGCCAGGCCGGCTCCGAGTCGTCGTAGTCGCCGAACGTGAGTTGCAGCGGCGCTTCGCCGCGGCCGCGCGTCACGTAGACGTGCGTGCGGCTGCGGTCCAGGTACGGCACACCATCCTGCTTGAACTGCAGCCGGTCGATGACGAAGGGCAGCGGCCGGGCCTCCTTGCCCTCGGCCTTCGCGGCCTCGGCAGCCAGGTCCGCGGCGGTCTTGTCGCGGATCAGGAGCAGCATGCCCTGCCCGTCCGGCGCCCAGCGAAAATCGCTGACGCCCTGGTCGACGGCGGTGTAGGCCTGCGCCTCGCCGCCGCGCCGGTCGAGCGTCCAGACCTGGGTCTTCGGCTCCTCCTCGCCCTCGGCCGGGCCCCTGGCGGCCAGGAAGCCGAGGTAGCGCCCGTCCGGGCTCCAGCGCGGCGTCGTTGCCGAGTAATCGTCGCCCGTCAGTTGCACCAGCTCGGCGCCGTCGCGGGACACCATGAAGATCTGCGTGGCCGATTCGTCGGCCTCCTCGTCGACCGACTCGACGGTGTACGCGATCCAGTTGCCTTCCGGGCTCATAGCAGGCTCGCCGACGGACTTAAGGGCCAGCAGGTCGTCCACCGTCAGCGTGCGCCGCTCGGGGTTCTGCTGCGCCACAACGGTGGCGGATACGAATACGGCAACGGCAGCCAGCACGAGTCTTTGCGGTGTGGTCATGGTCTCCCCCAGGTCATAATGTCGGACAGTTGCTACCCTAACCCGGCGGCGGTATGTCAGGAAACGGTGATTTCACGATCCGGTCGCTGCCATTGCAGGAAAGCGTTCTGGCAGCGCAGCCATAGAGCCCGCAGGATGAAAAAGAACTGCGATGCATCGGGCCTCACTCATGCTGGCGGGATGGTTGTTGCCAATGCGCCAGATCCGGTTCAGTTCCGGCTCGGCGGCCAGTAGTAACAGGTAATCCGTGATGTTTTGCAGCGTCGCCGCCAGAGCCGCTGCGGTGTTCTGGCGGAATTCGAAACCGACGAAGTTCAGGCGGACCGGCGGGGCCCCGACCGCCGCAACGATCATTCACGGAGGAACCGGCTCCCGCCGGGGATTGCTTCGGGTGAAGCAAGCGCAGTAATGCCGAAGGCGAAGGCAAGGGCCCTGCCCGCAGTTCGCTCCCCGTTTGCGCCAGGTGTATGCTTCACCGGCACGGCGGACCCAAGGCGAACCGAGCCAAGACACAATGCGCCCACCGGCGGCGACACCCCGAAATTCTGCGCTTTCACTCCTGGCGGCGCTTCTTGTCGCCGGATGTATCGTGGTGCCGGTTCCGCTCGAGCCGCGAACGACAGAAGGCCGGCAATTCGCCGACTCGGACCTGCAATTCATCGAGCCGGGCGTCACGGCCCGGACCCGCCTGATCGAGGAACTCGGCCAGCCGACCATATGGCTGGCCGAACAGCGCGTCATGGTCTATGGGTTACGCAAAGTCGATGCGGTCGGTGCGCTGTGGTTTCTCGGCGCTGGGTACCGCGCTGCCGGCGGGCTCGTCGAGGGCGAAACCAAGGAGGGGATCTTCATCGCCCTGGACGGCGATGAGATTGTGTCGAACTGGGGCCGGCGGACGGTGAGTCGCGGGGAGACCTGGCTGACGGCGGCGACCGAGTGGTCCCGGTCCGCAAGTTCGGGATTGAAGCCGACGCTCGATCACTTTGTCGAGCAAGCGCCGACTGCCGACGAGAGCCTGGTGTATTTTTATCGGCCGCGCGACTTTCAACACTACCTGCCGCTCGTTGCACCCGCCAGGAAGTTGCCGGCGGATGTCGCGGAGTTTGCCGATATCCGCCTGGACGATAAATTGGTGGGGCAAATACGCTGGCAAAGTTACGTGCTTGTCCGCGTGCCCCCGGGTCCGCACGAATTCACGGTAGACCCGGATACGGATTTTGTCGTCAATCCCGGGCTCTACAGTAGCGCCGCGATCAGCCTGCACATCGCGCCGGGTACCGCGACGTTTGTCGACGTCGGTATCGAGGCGGGCCGAGGCGTAATCAAGCCGATCCTCGCCGAACGGCCGCGGGCCGACGCCATCTCGATCATCGAGAAACTTCGAGAGTCCTGGTAAGTCGTGGCAGAAACGCAGAAACAGCGGCTGCGATCTTTCAGATCGGGCGAACTTGTGGGGCGGCCCACGTATCGCGGCGCCCGGCCCGCCGTTCGAACCAGGCACCGATACCTAGGAAACTACGGGAGCGAAATATGCTCGACATCATAGAGATGCGGCCCGTCGGCGTCGTGCGCGGCGGGCGCCGGGAGGCGACGAAGGACCACTGGGGCGACAATCGCTGCCGGCTGGAGCTCGATGCGGAGCGCTACACCGCAGAGGCACTGGCCGGCCTCGACCAGGTGTCGCACGTCGAAGTGCTCTTCTATTTTCATATCGCCGCCGACGAGCCGACCGAAGCGGGTGCGCGCCGTCCGCGGGGCCGCGAAGACTGGCCGCGGGTCGGCATCTTCGCCCAGCGCGGCCGCATGCGACCGAACCGGATCGGTACTTCGATCTGTCGAGTTGTCCGGGTCGACGGGACGGCGGTCGAGGTCGAGGGCCTCGACGCCGTCGACGGCACGCCGGTCCTGGACATCAAGCCGGTGTGGTCGGGCTATCTCCCGCGCGGGGAACTCCGCGAGCCTGCCTGGGCAAAGGAGATCATGCGGCAGTACTGGTGATTCCCGCCGCGGAGCGAGAGCGCCGGCGAGACGGTGCACTCCGCCGGGTGTATAAGATCGACCCGGGCAGGTGAAACACCGCGCGACGAGACGATGCCGATGCCTGTGATGCGATCCGAGACACTGCGACGCCTTTTGCTTGTCTGCGGCATCCTGGCCCCGCTGCTCTATGCCGCGGCGGACGCGGTTGCCGGCCTGCGCTGGGAGGCCTACAGTTTCCGGGACCAGACGATCAGCGAGCTGGGCGCGATCGGCGCGCCATCCCGGCCGCTTTTTGCGGGGCTGCTCCTGTTCGTCTACCTGCTGCTCGCGGGTTTCGGCATCGGCGTGTGGCAGGCGGCGCGCGGCAGGAGCGCAATTCGTATGGCCGGCGCATTGATACTGGGATTTGCGGTGCTTGCACTGACGGCAGGCCAGGCGGCGCCGATGATGCCGCGCGGCATCGAGCAGGGAATCCACGGCACGTTGCATCTCGCGGAAGGCGCAGTGGCCATGCTCGCGGTCCTCGCAATCATGGGGTTCGCGGCCTGTGCCCTCGGGAGCCGTTTCCGGCTGTATACGATCGCGACGGTCCTGGTCGTGCTCGCGTTCGGCGCATGGAGCGCCGTCGACGCACCCCGGCTGGAGGCCGGCCTCGCGACGCCGTGGCTCGGCGTCCGGGAGCGGATCTTCTGGTACGCCTACCACCTGTGGTTCGCGGTGCTGGCCATCCGGCTGCTCCGGCCGGATCCGGCAACCGACGAACCGTCCTGATCGACCGAGTTACCGATCCGATCCCGAAAGCAATTTTGTTGAGGTATTGAATCCATGGCCGACAAAACCAGCTCCGTCCGACTCCACCGCGTACTGCGGGCCCCGCCTGAGCGCATCTACCGGGCCTTTCTCGATCCGGACGCGATGGCCAGGTGGCTGCCGCCGCACGGCTTCACGGGCAAGGTCCACGCCATCGACGCACGCGTCGGCGGGTCCTACCGCATGTCGTTCACGAACTTCGCCACCGGCCACACGCATGCCTTCGGCGGCACCTACCAGGAACTCGTGCCGCACACGCGCATCCGCTACAACGACCGCTTCGACGATCCTGGCCTGCCCGGCGAAATGCGGGTAACCGTCACGCTGAAGGCGGTCAGTTGCGGCACCGAGCTCGACGTCGTGCAGGACGGCATCCCGGCCGTGATCCCGCCGGAGATGTGCTATCTCGGCTGGCAGGAGTCGCTGGGGCAGCTCGCGAACCTGGTCGAACCGGAGATCCCGGACGGCGCTTGAGGATGCCAGGTTGCGGGTCTAAGGCAGAATTCCGGACCCGCCCAGGCGGCCCGCATCATCGAAAATGCTCGGCGACCAGCGCGGCGATCTCCGCGTGCATCGCGTTCAGCGTCGCGACCTCGGCATCGGACCAGGACATGTAGACGGCGATGAGGATCGGCGCGCGTCCCGGCGGCCAGGCAACGCCGACGTCATTGACGGCCGCGTTCGCGCCCGTGCCGGTCTTGTCGCCGACCCGCCAGCCATCGGGCAATCCGGCGCGCAGGCGCCCATCGCCCGTCTTGTTTGCGACGAGCCAGTCCGCGAGCCGCCGGCGCGAGGTTTCGCTCAGTACATCGGTGAATAACATCCGTTCCAGGCTCTTCGCGAACGCCCGCGGCGTCGTCGTGTCGCGTTCGTCGCCTGCTGCATTTTCGTTGAGTTCGGGTTCCCAGCGGTCGAGCCGCGTAACGCCGTCGCCGTGCCGGCGCAGGAACGCCGTCAGCCCCTCGGGCCCGCCGACCCGGCCGAGCAACAGGTTCGCCGCGGTGTTGTCGCTCAGCGTGACGGCTGCCTCGCAGAGTTCAGCGATCGTGATGCTGCCGCTCTCAAGGTACTTCTCGACGACCGGCGAGTAGGTGACCAGCGGTACGCCGGCGAGTTCGAGCGGTTCATCGAGGCCCAGCCGATCCGCGTCGACCTCGGCAAGCGCCGCGGCTGCCAGCAGCGCCTTGAAGGTCGATGCCATTGAGAAACGCTCGTCGGCGCGCCACGCGAGCTCACGTCCGCTGCCGGTATCGAGCGCATACACGCCGATCGTGCCGCCGACCTCCTGCTCCAGCGCACCGAGCTCGGCCGCGAAGGTTTCCCGGGCCTCGGAAGCGGGATCGACGCAGCCCGCCAGGAGCAGCGCCGCGCAGCCAATGAACGACCATCGATACGCTGATTTTCCGGGCATCCTGCGCACTCCCCTGAACGTCGAGCGAACAGTTTAACGGGATCGCAGAGCCGGCGCGCGGCTTGCAGTCCCGGGCCACGGCGCCGATACTCCGACCCGGGATTGCGCGGGCGACGGAGGCGATCGGGCCATGCAGAGAGACATGAAATTCTGGGTCTGGCTGGGTGCGTTCGAGGTCGCGTTCGGCTTTGCAGTGTTCGCTGCGACGCGTGCGTATTACGCGGCCGAGCCGGCCGAGCCGATGGCCGATTCCGTCGTCGTGCGCGATTCGGCGCCCGTGTGGTCCGACAGCTTCGCAGCGGGCGGGCTCCCGGTCGTCCCGCCGCCGGCATCCGGCCTGTCACTGAGCAGCGATCCGGTGGAAATGTCGCGGCAGGCGGATGAGGCCTTCGGCAACCGCCAGTACGAACGCGCCGCCGAGCTTTACCAGCGCCTGCTCGCGCTCGATCCCTCGAACGTCGAGCTGCACAACAACCTGGGCCTCACGCTGCACTACGTCGGCCGCTCGGACGAGGCCCTGACCTGGCTCGAACAGGGCATCGCGAAGGACCCGACGCATCAGCGCATCTGGCTGACGCTGGGTTTCGTCAGCGCGCAGACCGGCAATGTCGAGCGGGCGCGCGACGCGCTGCAGTCGGCAGTCCGGATGGATCCGGCGAGCCCGGTCGGCCAGTCGGCACAGCGCATGCTGGGCGACCTGCCCTGATGCTCGCTCGCAGCCAGGCCGACCCTGCCTCGGCAGCCGGCCGCGTGTGACAGCTGCGCCGGAGCTGCGGTTGTACCTGGACCCGCAAGGCCTGGCACAGGTGCCGGGACGGCTTGCGCGATCAAACTGGGTTCCGGGAGGTCCACGGAGTAGAGTCGGCACATCTTTGAGAGCCGCGCAGAAGCGGCCTGACCCCGGGGGTGACCATGACGAGCACTAACGATCAATTGAAAGATAGCTTGAAGCGCTGGACGCTGTTTCTCGGCGTTCTGCAGATTACCGTCGGCTGTGTCGTCGGGTTCATTCCGCCACCTGCCGTGGAGTGGTTCCGCGGCATCGTGATGGCACATATCGAGTTTACCGCCAATGGCGTGCTGATGGTGGTATTCGCGTTCGTACTGAACGAGATGCGGCTGGCGTCCGCCGCCCTGCTGCTCTGGTTCGTCACGCTGCAGATCGGCACCTGGGCGAACGGCACCGCTGGCGTCATCGCTGCGCTTGCCGGCTCGTCGTCGCCGCTGATGCCGACGATCACCGAGAAATTCCCGCCGCCGCACGGCGGCGACAACCCGTTGGTGTCGGCCTCGTTGATGCTGTGCGGCATCACGATCCTGATCGCTCTGTTGCTGACGCTGTACGGCCTGTTGCGCGGCTGGAACGCAAAAGCGACCGCCCCGGCGTAAACGCCGCGCGGCCGGCTCGAGCCGCCTGCCGACTGATACTCGCTGGTCCCGGCAGGCGCCCGGGCCAGCCCGGGCGGGGGCCGTCAGGCTGCCGGATTCGCCATTTGCGTGATATCGAAGTAGCTCGCGACCGGTTTGTCCGATCGCTCATTGGCCAGGAATTCGACGAAGCGGCTGCTGAACACGTCCTTCCGCAGCAACCACCAGGCCTGGAATCCCGCACAACCGTAATACGTGAGCATCAGCCGCTTCCAGCCGATCCAGACGTCATTCTCCAGGTACCCCTTCCGGTTCTGGTAATACATGTTCTCGAAATAGTGGAAGATCATGAAGAACAGCTGCGAGACGCGGGCTTTTTCGTCCGGGTCCAGCGACAGGAAATCGTTCATTCCCTTGACGAAAAGACTCGACAAACCGGGAGTCGAGGCCATGGCACGATTCAATTCCCCGAAATCGGAAACGACAGACTGATAGGTCGACGTGCGCGCGGCCTCCGTGCTGTTGCGTATCTGGAAGGCCAGGTAAACCAGCGACAACAGTACCGCAATGGATCCGACAAACTCACCGATATTTCCCAGGTCCTGAATCGTCACACGCGCGCTCCCCGCAATGACCGACACCGACCGGCCCGAGGCCGGCAGAAGGCCTTCATAGTACGGCGGGCGGCCGGTATCCGGCAGTTCTTTTTCGCCGCCAGGAATGCGGGACGAGCGGCAGCACTCGGTCCAGGAAACATCCGCTGACCGGGCTGCCGGGAGCTGGTGCTGGGAGCTGTGCTACTGCCTGGCCCTGAGTTGGTCGAGGATTGGGCCCGTTGGCGTGCCCCACTAGCGGGATCGTATCGCCGCCTCGATCGCCAGCACATGCTCCTCGCTCACCGGGTGAAACTTGCCGAGCGTGCAGGTCGAACCGGTCGGCCAGCCGCCCCAGTGCCAGGGCCAGCGGCGATACCATGGCCAGTCGAACCAGTCGCCCGGCATGAAGCTGTCGAACTCGCACATGCGCATCATGGAGAAGGAGCGGACTCGCAGCGCCTGCGCGTACTCGAGATCGAAGCAGCGCATGTGCAACTGGTTGATCCACTGCTTGCCGCGCTGACCCTCGAACAGGATGTAGCGATCGTCGAGCGGGCGGAAGTTACGGATCTCGAGTTCGCCCAGGCAGCGCTCGGCCGGACCGAGTTCCGGGGTCTCCGCCGCCTGCCCGAAGATAGCCGCTATCCGGTCTTCACTGGCCCGGTAACGGGCCTCCACCTCCGGCGAGGTCGCGCAGCTCGTCGCAACGAAGGCCGCCGCGCCTGCCAGGATCGTACCGATCAGGAACGTACGCATGACACATGCTCACAGTTGCGTGAATATCGATTGACGATTGCACGCTAGCACGGGCCGGGAATGGCCGATATACGGGAAATGTGCAGCCCCGCACTTTCAATCCGTCGCCGCTTCCTCGCTCCGGCGCACCAACAGCTCGTAGACGAAGCCGCAGGCGCTCTCGCGCGCTGCGACCGCTTCACGTTCGACGAGCATCCAGTCGTCGGGATCCAGTCGCGGAAAATACGTATCCCCGTCTACCTCGGCGTCGACGCGGGTCAGGTGGATCCGATCCGTGCGGCGCAGGAACAGGGCGTAGATCTCGCCGCCGCCGATGACCATGACTTCCTCGGCGTCGCCCGCCGCGCGAAGAGCTTCGGCGGGACAGGAAACGACGTCGCAGCCCTCGGCGCGGTAATCCTGCTGCCGCGTGATCACGATGTTCTGCCGGCCGGGCAGTGCGCGACCTATCGACTCGTGAGTCGTGCGCCCCATGATCAGTGGCTTGCCCATCGTAATCCGCTTGAAGCGCCTCAGGTCTTCGGGCAGATGCCAGGGCAGCCCGCCATCGCGGCCGATGACGCCATTGGCCGAAACGGCGACGACGATCGAGATCCTCACGCCGGACTCAGACCGCGACAGCGGCGCGGATATGCGGGTGCGACTCGTAATTGAGTATCTCGAAATCCTCGAAGCGGTAATCGAAGATGCTCGGCGGCTTGCGCTTGATCGCGAGTTTCGGCAGCGGCAGCGGCTCGCGGCGAAGCTGCTCGTCGGCCTGCTCGAGGTGGTTCAGGTACAGGTGACAGTCGCCGCCGGTCCAGACGAACTCGCCGGGGCGCAGTCCCGTCTGCTGCGCGATCATGTGAGTCAGCAGCGAGTAAGACGCGATGTTGAACGGCACGCCGAGGAAGATATCGCAGCTTCTCTGGTAGAGCTGGCAGGACAGCTTGCCGTCGGCGACATAGAACTGGAACAGGCAATGGCAGGGAGGCAGAGCCATTCGCGGGATCTCGGCGACGTTCCATGCAGAAACGATCAGCCGACGCGAATCCGGGTCCGTTTGCAGGCGCCGCATCAGGTCCGCGATCTGGTCAAAATGCTCGCCGTTCGGCGCCGGCCAGCTGCGCCATTGCACGCCATAGACCGGTCCGAGTTCGCCGTTCTCGTCGGCCCACTCGTCCCAGATCGAGACGCCGTTTTCCTTCAGGTAACGAGTATTCGAATCGCCGCTCAGGAACCACAACAACTCGTGGATGATCGAACGCGTATGCAATTTCTTCGTCGTCACCATCGGGAATCCGGCGGACAGATCGAAGCGCATCTGGTAGCCGAACACGCTCAGCGTGCCGGTGCCGGTGCGGTCTTCCTTGCGTGCGCCCTTGTCGCGCACGTGCTGCATCATGTCCAGGTATTGCTTCATATCAGGCAGTACCCTCCCTCGGTGTACGGTCGCGATAAGCGACCGCCAGCATCAGCACGCCGAAGAACAGCATCGGCAGGCACAGGACCTGGCCCATCGTGAGCCAGCCGAACGCGAGATACCCGAGATGCGCGTCCGGCACGCGGTAGAACTCGACGAAGAAGCGGAACGCGCCGTAGCACAGCAGGAACAGCCCGGAGACGGCCATGTAGGGCCGTGCCCGCTTCGAGAAAATCCACAGGACGAGGAACAGTGCAAGTCCCTCGAGCAGCGCTTCATAAAGCTGCGACGGATGCAGCACGCGGTCACCGACCCTGAATGCCCAGGGCACGTCGGTCTCCTTGCCCCAAAGCTCGCCGTTGATGAAATTGCCGACGCGGCCGAGCCCGAGGCCGATCGGCACCAGCGGCGCCGCGAAGTCCGTCATCTCGAAGACGCGCCGGCCGAGCTTCCGGCCATACCACCACATCGCGACGATCACGCCGCCCAGCCCGCCGTGAAAGGACATGCCGCCCTGCGTAATCTTGAAGATATATAGCGGGTCGCGCGCGAGCTCGTTCAACCCGTACACGAACACGTAACCGAGGCGCCCGCCCAGGATCACGCCTAGCATGCCGTAGAAGACGAGGTCGTCGACCTGCTCCGGCTTTACCGGCGACCACGGCATCGCGGCTCGCCGCCGGGCCAGCAGCCACGCGGCCACGAAGCCGATGACGTACATCAGCCCATACCAGCGTATCTTTATGAAGCCTATGGAAAAAAGGACCGGATCTATCTCGGGGTAGGTCAGCATCGTGTCGGGCTTCGGTGAGTCGGCGGACCGAGTTTAGCACGGCTCCCGAACGGGCTCGCGGGATCGGGTATAGTCAGGTTTTCCCGCCCGGCGCCTACGATGCCAGAGACTCCGCTCAACCGGCTGGCCGCCGAAACCAGCCCCTACCTGCTGCAGCACGCGGACAACCCGGTCGACTGGTACCCGTGGGGGCCGGAAGCGCTCGAGGCCGCACGCAGCAGCGGCAAACCGATCCTGCTGTCGATCGGCTACTCGGCCTGCCACTGGTGCCACGTGATGGCGCACGAGTCTTTCGAGGACATCGCTACGGCCGAGGTGATGAACCGGCTGTTCGTCAATATCAAGGTCGATCGCGAAGAGCGTCCCGACATCGACCGCATTTACCAGACGGCGCAGCAACTCCTGACGCAGCGCCCCGGCGGCTGGCCGCTGACGATGTTCCTGAATCCGGCTGACCAGAAACCGTTCTTCGGCGGCACCTACTTCCCGAAGGAAGCGCGTTACGGCATGCCGGCGTTCACCGAGTTGCTCGAGCGTGTGGCCGAATACTACTCAGCGAACCCCGGCGACGTGCGGGCGCAGGGCGAGCAGCTCTCGGCCGTGTTCGGCAGGCTCGATCCCGAGGCGGCAGGTGACGACGTGACGCTGGATGCCGCGCCGCTGGCCCTGGCGCGCGAGCGCATCGCCGCCACCTTCGACCGCGACTACGGCGGCATCGGCGGCGCCCCGAAATTTCCGCATCCGACGACGATCGACCGGTTGCTCCGCCACTGGCGCTCGACGGCGAACGACGCGGAACCCGATGTCGATGCGCTGTTCATGGCCTCGCTGACGCTGATCCGCATGGCCGAGGGCGGCATCTACGACCAGCTCGGCGGCGGTTTCTGCCGCTACTCGGTCGACCGGTTCTGGGAGATCCCGCACTTCGAGAAGATGTTGTACGACAACGGCCCATTGCTTGCCGTCTACGCGCAGGCGCACATCGCCACAGGCGAGCCGACGTTTGCGCGCGTCGCGAACGAGACGGCCGACTGGATGCTCGCGGACATGCAGGCGCCGGACGGCGGCTTCTATTCGTCACGCGACGCGGACTCTGAGGGCGAGGAAGGCAAGTTCTATGTCTGGACGCCGGCCCAGGTAAAAAAGCTGCTGGACGCCGACGAATACGTCGCGGTCTCGCAACGCTACGGTCTCGACGACAATGCGAACTTCGAGGACCACTGGCACCTGACCGTGCGCAAGCGCATTGCCGAAATCGCCGAGGCGTTGGACCGGAGCGAAGAGGACGTGCAGGCGCTGCTCGACCAGGCCCGGCAGAAGCTCCTGGCTGTCCGTGCCGGGCGAGTGCCGCCCGCGCGCGATGACAAGCAACTGACGGCCTGGAACGCGCTCGCAATCCGTGGGTTCGCGATCGCGGGCCGCTGCCTCGAACGCCAGGACCTGGTCGAAGCTGCCCAGCGCGCGGCCGATTTCATCGAGACGAAACTGGTCGTCGGCGGCCGCCTCTACGCGAGCCACAAGGACGGGCAGACGAAATTCCCGGCCTACCTGGACGACCACGCGTTCCTGCTCGACGCCCTCCTCGAGCTCTTGCAGTCCGACTGGCAGGCGCGTCACCTCGGGTTTGCGATCCGGATTGCCGACCTGCTGCTGGAGCACTTCGAAGATCCGGCAGACGGCGGATTCTTTTTTACCGCCGACGATCACGAGTCGCTGATGCACCGGCTCAAGCCGCTCGCCGACGAGGCAATGCCCTCCGGCAACGGCATCGCCGCGTACGCGCTGCAGCGCCTCGGCTTCCTGCTCGGCGAGACACGTTATCTCGATGCCGCCGAGCGCTGCCTGCGCGCGTCGTGGCGCGCGACATCCGAGTACCCGCATGGGCACGTGACGCTGCTCGCCGCCCTCGAGGAATACCTGCACCATCCGGAGATCATCCTGGTCCGCGGCGAGCGAGCCGAAAGCGCGCGCTGGCGCGACGCCGCCGCGCGACTGTACGCGCCGCGCCGACTCGTGTTCGCGATTCCGGCGGATGCGACCGGCCTGCCCGGGGCGCTTGCCTCGCGCAAACCCGTTGAGGGACAGACCGTGGCCTACCGCTGCGTGGGCACGCACTGTTCGCTGCCGCTCACGAGCTTCGAAGCGCTCGCGGCCGAACTCAGCGAGCAGCCGGAATCGTAGGAGCCCGCCTCGCGGGCGACGCCGATTATGTCAGGCATCGATCGCGCGCGGCGCGCTCCCGCCAATCCGGGTGCGCGCTACATACTGTAAACCTCTGTTTTCTGTTATGTTCACGGCCTGCTGAATTCGCCCCGGGGGGCGCATGGTCAGACTCTTCCAGGAGCTGAAGCGACGCAACGTGGTGCGCGTCGGCATTGCCTACGTCGTACTCGGCTGGGTCGCAATCCAGATCGCGGAACTGCTGTTCGAAGCCTTTGGTACGCCCGACTGGGTCATCAAGACCCTCATCGTGCTGGTCGCCATCGGCTTTCCCTTCGCCCTGCTGTTCGCCTGGGCCTTCGAACTGACGCCGGACGGAATCAGGAAGACGAGAGACGTAGACGTTACTGTCTCGGTCACGGCATCGACCGGCCGCAAGCTCGATTTTGTCATCATCGGCGCGCTGGCGATCGCGCTCGGCTACTTCATCTGGGAACGGCAGGCGTACGAGCGGCCGGCAACCGTCGAACCGGAGACCGCGGCCGAAACGAGCGAGCGACCCACGGAAGCCGCCGGTGTGGGCATCGTAGCCGAGAGCCCCAAGTCCATCGCGGTACTGCCCTTCGTCAACATGTCGTCCGACCAGGAGCAGGAGTGGTTCGCCGACGGCCTGACCGAGGAAATCCTGAACGCACTCGCCCGCACGCCCGACCTGCTGGTCAGCGCGCGGACTTCATCCTTCGCGTTCAAGGATTCCAGCGAGCCGATCGCTGCGATTGCCTCGGTGCTCGGCGTCGAGCACATACTGGAAGGGTCCGTGCGGCGCGGCGGTGACCGGCTCCGGATAACGGCGCAGCTGATCCGGGCGGACGACGGCTTTCACCTCTGGTCGGAGACCTTCGATCGCAAGCCCGAGGACGTCATCGCGATCCAGGAGGAAATAGCCGTCGAAATCGCAAAGGCGCTGGAAACGGCCATGGATCCCGAGGCGCTCGAAGCGATGATGTCGGCCGGTACGAGTTCGGTCGCCGCCTACGAGGCTTACCTGACGGCGCGGGGAGCGTTCTGGGCGGCCGGCTCACAGGGCGATCCGTACGAGTTTCTCGCCGCTCTCGAAGGCTACGAGAAGGCAGTGACGTTGGACCCGGAATTTGCCGCGGCACACTTCGGGCTCGACTTCTTCTGGTCGCAGCAGCTTGCAACGAACCAGCTGACCGGCGGCATCACCGATCTCCCGGCCGAAGAAATGCGCAGGCGCCGTGACGAGGCACTGGAAAATGCCATACGGTTCGAAAACGACCCGATAACGCTGCTCAAGTACCGCTCCGTCAAGGCCATACGCGAACTGGATCTGCGGAGAGCCCTGCGATTGATCGATGAATTTCTCGCGGAACGTCCCAACGCAATCGATGAATATGCGATCCGCTACGAGATCTGGCGCAGCCTGGGGATGCATGCCGAGGTTACCGCCGACGTCCGCGAACGATTCGAAGCCGGCGAGTTCTCCAGGCAGTTTGCCAATATGGCTCTGCAGAGCTTGCGAACGCCGGAAGCCTCGGAACTGATGCGGGCACTCGCGCACGAAGCGATCGAAAAATTCGGGGACGACGTCTTTATCCTGTACCAGGCACACCGGCAGCTGTTATGGGCAAGCGACATCGACGGCGCAAGCCGCATCCTGCCGCGGATCATGAGCAGCGACCTGCCGGAGGAAAACCGGGGCCTGGTCAGCCTGCGCCAGGCTTGCGCCGAGGGACGGACCGGCGACGCGCTTAAGCTGCACCGGGAACTCACCGAGAAGTTCTCCAGCGATTTATCGGTCAGGTGGCTGGCAAGCTCGATTGTCGGTGACGAGGCGGGCGCCACGGCCGTATTCGCCCCCTACGATGCGGACATGGACTTCGAGGTATTCCTCGACTACCTGCCCTATCCTCAATTCGACCCGACGCCGTACCCGAATTTCATGCGCGCAATGGCTGACCAGGGGCTGGAGTCCCGCCCGATCCTCGAACTGCCCTACCGCTGCCCGCAGGGGACCTGACCGAAAGCAACGGACTCAGCCGAAGGGTCGATCTAGCGACGGCGACAGCGCCGTGAAGAGCTTCGGGCCGCCGTCGGTCATGTACAGGCAGTCCTCGAGCCGCACGCCGAATTCACCGAACAGGTAGATGCCGGGCTCGTTCGAGAAGCACATGCCGGGCGCGAGCGGCGTCGCCTCGCCGTGGACGAAGTTGACCGGCTCGTGGCCGTCCATGCCGATGCCGTGGCCGAGGCGGTGCGACAGGCCCGGCGTCCGGTAGCCCGGGCCGTAGCCCTGGCTTTCGTAGTACGCACGCACGACGTCGTCAACCTGGCCGGCCGGCGTGCCGACGGTAGCCGTCTCCAGCGCCAGTTCCTGCCCGCGCCTGACCGTTTCCCAGACCCGGCGCTGTTTTGCCGTCGGCTCGCCGAAGACCCAGGTGCGCGAGATGTCCGATTCGTAGTCGTGGACCGAACAACCGCAATCCATCAGGATGACACCGCCCTCTTGCACGACCTGCGGCTGGTCGCTGCCGTGCGGGTAAGCGCTGGCTTCGTTGAGCAGCGCCATCGAGAATCCCGGCGACCCGCCGAGCGCCGCGGTCGCCGCATCCATCATCGCCGAGATCTCGGCAGGGCTCATGCCGGCCTCCACGCGCGAATGCACGTGGCGATAGGCGGCGATCGTGACGTCGTTGGCCGCCTGCATCAGTGCAATCTCGGCGGGAGACTTGTACATGCGGCAGCCGCGCGTCACCGGGTTGGCGGAAACGATCCCGAATTTCGGCGCCGCCTGCTGCACGCCGTCGACGATGAAGTGGCGCACGGTCTCCTCGATGCCGATGCGACCGCTCTTCAGGCCCCGGTCGGCCAGGATGCCGGCGACGAGCGCGAACGGGTTCTCGTGCTCGTGCCAGGTTCGAACGTCGTCGCCAAAGCTCATGCTCTCGCGCACCGACGGCTCCTCGAAGTACGGCGTCACGAACGCGATCTCGCCGTCCCGCGGGATGATCGCGCCCGTGTAACGTTCCGAGCGCCACCAGCGCACGCCGGTGAAGTAGACGAGCGCCGAGCCCGCCTCCAGCAGCAGCGCATCGATACCGTGTTCGGCCAGCAGGCGCTGCGCCTTCGCGACGCGCGCCCTGCGCTCGTCGACGGAGATGACCGCCAGGCCGCCGGTGATGTTCTCGAGCCCGGTGACCGCGGCCAGCGTAGCCGATCCGGCCGGCATGGCGGCGGCGACGCCTGCCGCGCCCGTCAGTTGCAGGAATTCTCGCTTGCTCAGTTTCACGATCGAGTCGCTCCGTGGCCGGTTACGGGATTTGTTCGCGGATCAGGGCGCAGGGTAATCTACCTGCCCGCCTGAATACAGGGCCCGCCATGCGTGCGCTGAAAGTCGTCGTTGCATCGAAAAATCCCGCGAAGTTGCGCGCGGTCCAGGACGCGTTTGCCCTGCAGTTCCCGGCGCGGGAGCGCGAACTCCTCGCGGTAGACGCCGACTCCGGCGTCGCCGACCAGCCTGCAAGCGACGAAGAGACCCGACGCGGCGCGCGAAACCGGGCCCGCGATGCGCGCCTCGCGGTACCCGCAGCCGACTACTGGGTGGGCCTCGAGGGTGGCGTCGAGGCAATCGACGGGACGCTGACGGCGTTTGCCTGGATGGCCGTACAGGACGCCGCCGGCCGCATTGGCGAGGCGCGCACCGTCTCCCTGCCGCTACCGCCGGCCGTCAAGGCGCTGGTTGACCAGGGGCTCGAACTCGGCGACGCAAACGACCGAGTGTTCGCAACCGTCAACAGCAAGCAGAAGGGTGGCGCGTTCGGGCTGCTGACCAATGGCCTGTACACGCGCGAAGGCGTTTACACGGAAGCGCTCGTCGTCGCCCTGGTGCCCCTCGTCAACCCGCTCTACACGAGCGAGACGAACTGAACGATCCGCCGCTCAGTCCTCGATGGCGGCCAGCACCTTGCCGAGAAACTCGTCGAGCCTGGCGCCCTCGATCCAGCGCGTGACGACGACGAGGTCGTTGTCGGGATCGACGTAGACGATGTTGCTGCCGGCGCCGACGTGGCGATAGGAGTCCTCCGGCGTGCTCGGCATCGCCTTGTTGCCTTCGCTGTCGGTCCGGTGCAGGAAGAAATTCATGTACCCGTAGTCCTGCCGGGCCGCCGTCGGCGTCAGCGCCATCTCGAACCATTCGTCCGGCAGCAGCTGGGTACCGTTCCAGTTGCCTCGATGTAGGGTGAAGAGGCCGAAGCGCGCCTGGTCGTAGGCCGAGATGAACATGCCGCCGCCCCAGTGACCGCCGCCGGATACCGACTGGACCTGCTTGCCGTCGAGCAGGATCCAGGAGTTCTCGTAGCCGTGCCAGCGCCAGGTGCGCGACGCGCCGATCGGATCCATGACCCGCTCGCGCAGGACCTCGGGCAGAGGCCGGCGCCAGACCTGTGTCGCCGCGAGAGCCAGCAGGTTTACGCGCGTGTCGTTGTATTCGTAGGCGGTGCCCGGCTCGGGGCGCGCCAGGTCGAGCCAGGTCGACGGATCCGGTGACGGCCGATCGGCCCAGTCCGGCTTGCCCCACAGCGTGCCGCGCCAGGCGCTCGTTTGCCGCAGCAGGTGATCCCAGGTAATCCCGCGGTTGTGCTTGTCTTCGAACAGCGTCACGGGCTCGTGCGAGTAGTCCTCGCCGTGCAGACCCCGCTCGCCGTCGCCCGGCGGCAGCGTCACCGGCGCCATGTACGGCGCGACGCGGTCGTGCACGTCGCGGATCAGGCCGTCCGCCCAGGCGAGCCCGACGGTCGTCGACAGGAAGCTCTTGGTCACCGAGAAGGTCATGTCGACGCGCGCGGGATCGCCCCACTCGGCGACGATGAAGCCGTGCCGGACGACGAGCCCGGTCGCGGGCCCGCGCGTACGAAACGGCCCGACCGGTTCGCCGTGCGGCTCCCGGCCGAAGCTCGTCTGGTGGGTCACGGCCAGGTCGCGCGGCTGGGTTGCCTCGCTGGCGATCGCGAACTCGATCGCCTGCGTGAGCCGGCTCACGTCCATGCCGGCCTGCTCCGGGCTGCGGCGCTCCCAGGCGCCGGGGCCGGGGCCGGGAAAGTAGGCCTGCTGGGCCAGGAGCGGCGCAGCCAGTACATATAAGAAGAGCGCGGCGGCGAAACGGCGGGCGGTCGGGGTCATCGTTGTATCCAAGTGACTGAAAAACCGGGAATTGGAGCCTAGCGCGCCGGCGCCGCCGGGGAAAGCCGCCGCGTACGCCAGCCGCAACCTCCGGCTCACGTCCCGCGCCTCTGACAGGCTGTTTTTCAGCACCCTGCCAGGGGCCGCGTCCCGGTTGCGCGGCCGCAAGACCCTGATCGGGCGCAAGTTTGATGCCCATCACAGCGCCCCGACCGGCAATTATGTAGGATCCACCCCGACACTTTGAGCAAGGTCTCGTTTCGATAGCCGTAAGCTATTGAAAACAGGACGTTTCCCGCGCCGGGCGTTCCCGGTGGCAACCAAGGGCAAACCCGCCGCGAGGCGGGGACGCAAAGTGAACAGGTCTCCCCGGCTTGCCGGGCAGACGGCTGAACTGCTGCAACCACGAGAGGAACTGAAGACCATGAGCAAGATGCATCTGAAACAGAAACTGCTGGGCGCGCTGGCGCTGGCGGCGCTGGTATCGGCAACGGAATCCGGTGCGCAGCAGACGCAGCAAAACCTGAACGTGACGGTTACCGTGCCGCCGATCTGCACGATCGACCAGTCGACCGACCTGGTCCTGACGTTCGACCTGACCGGGCTGGACGATCCCGTGGCGGCGCCCGCTACGTTCGACAACCAGGCGGATATCGTCTGGCGTTGCTCGACCGGCACGGCCATAGACATTTCGGCGACGCCGGGCGGCTCCGGCGACTATGCCCAGCGGCTGATGGACGACGGGGGCACCGGCACACTGCCGTACAACCTGTGGACCGACGGCAGCTACTCTGTGGTCTGGGGCGACCCGCTCGTCGATGTCGCGACCGATTATATTTCGGGCGTCGGCGCGGGCATGGGTACGACCGTCAACTCGCCCGTATTCGGGCGGATCGACCTTGCGGACGTCGAAAACGTGGCCCCGGGTGTTTATTCGGATGACGTGACGGTGGACATCACCTTCTAGCGAACGTCGAATAACGGAGCGATATTCGAATGACGGAGCGAAACACAGGGAAGGCAGCGCTGGCCGCTGCCTTCCTTTTTGTCACCTGCACCTGGGCGACGACAATCCAGGCGTCGGTCAGCGTCAGCCCGGTCAGACTCGACCTCGACGCAGCTCACAGCCGGGACGTCATAACAATCGGCAACGGCGGCACAGAGGCCAAGTCCTACGAGGCCGGTGTCTCGGCATGGTCACAGTCCGCTGACAGCGGCGATACCTATACGCCCTCCGATGACGTCCTTGTCGTACCGCCGATATTCACATTGCAACCCGGCGAACAGCAGACGGTTCGCGTCGGGCTGATGCGCAACCCGGATGTCGATACTGAACTCGCATACCGGGTGTTCTTTACGGAGCTCCCACCGCCACAGCCGGAAGCTCCGCAGCAGAGCGGCGTCACGATGCGCCTGCGTCTCGGAGTACCCCTTTTCGTCGCGCCCGTGAAGGGAGTGTCGCCCGGGCTCAAAGTAACGGGTTCCGAACGGAACGGCGACGTTCTGTTCATGCATTTCCAGAACACAGGCAACGTGCACGTCAAGGTGAACGAAGTGCAATACGAAGCACCCGGGCTTGCCGAAAAGACGAGCACGGCAGCCGTGTTCTACATCCTGCCTGGACAAACCGGTACGCTGCCGATTTCACTCCCTCACGGCAATGCTGTCGGCACCGTCACTCTGATTACGGATACTGCCGGAAGCCTGGAGTATGACTTGCAGGCGTCTCCGTAGCGCGATTCCTGCGCTGGTTCTGACTGTCTGCGGCCTGGCGGCCCAGGCGGCATCGCATATCGACGTCCTGATCGTCGATCTGCAGGTCAACGGAAAACAGCTCGGCGACGTATTCGTGCTGCAGGATGAAACCGGCGGATTCTACGTCGAGGCGTCCCTGCTCGATCAGCTGCAGATAATCAGGCCCTACCCGGACGGTGTCGAGTATCGAGGCCAGGCCTACCATCCGTTGCGCGGCTTCGCAGGCGCGTCGGTGGAGTACGACACGCTGAATATGTCGTTGCAGGTCGTGCTGCCGCCGTCGCTGATGCGCCTGCAGACGCTCGCGATGTACAAGAATGTCTCGCCTGCCCCATCAAGCGCGGCCGGCATGTACGCGGATTACGATATCAACTACCAGCGCCAGGCGCGACTCGGTTACCAGAACCTGTCCGGGCTGATGCGGGCGAACCTGTTTGGCCCGCCCGGCAGTGTCAGCACCAGTATCCTCTATCGAAGTGTCAGCAATGACGGTCCCGCGGAGATCGGAGCCGGTAGTAACGGCATCAACGTGCTGGATCTGACATATACCCGGGACGACCCGGAGAACCTGCGCAGCCTGAGAGTCGGCGACGTCATCAGCGAACCAGGCTCCGTCGGACGGTCCCTGCGCTTCGGAGGCGTGCAATTCGGCACGAACTTCGCCACCCAGCCGATGCTGATTACCTATCCTCTGCCGAGCTTTTACGGCGAAGCGGCGGTACCCACGGCCCTCGATATCTATGTGAACGGACAGCTCCGGCACCGGCAGGAGGTCGCACCCGGGCCTTACGTCCTGGAGGACGTACCGGTCATAAACGGAGCCGGGCAGCTGCAGGTCGTTGCCAACGACGCCCTGGGACGGCAGCAGGTGTTCGTCCAGGATTTCTACCTGGCGCCGTCGCTGTTGAAGGAGGGGCTGAACGACTATTCCTTCGGGCTTGGCGCGCTTCGAGAGGAGTACGGGCTCGAAAACTTTCGATATGGCGATGTCGTCGGTTCTGCCACCTGGCGTCACGGTGTCAGCAATTACCTGACCGTTGACGCGCACGGAGAGTTCGGCGGTGGCACGACGATGGTCGGCGGCGGGAGCCAGTACCTGGTGACCGCCGGCGGTATCCTCAATACAGGGCTGGGCCTGAGCACGGGCAACAAAGGGACCGGTGCGCAGTGGCTGCTCGGATTCGAGCAGAACCGCGATGTGTTCAGCTATCGCCTGCGCCTGGCGGGAACGACGCAGGAATTCGCAACCGTCGGGCAGATCGGTCCGTTGCCACAGCTACAGTTGTTTGCCAACACGGGATTTACTCTGCCGGAGCGAGGCGCCATCGGCGTCGCGCTGTCCCACGAGAAATTTCGCCAGAAAGCCGACCGCACCGTTGCGAGCCTCACGTTTTCGACGAACCTGGCTGGACGGCTCTCATTGTCCGCATTCATTTCCTATATCGATACGGACACGAGCGAGTTCTCGGCGGGCGTGCGTTTCGCGTTACCGATCGGCGAGCAACACAGCGCCAGCGGCGGCGTATCGCGTACCGAAATCGGCACAGTCGCGCAGGCAGAATTTCTGCGCAACCTGCCGCCGGGTCGTGGGTACGGCTACCGCGTGGCGGCGCAAACCGGCGGCAACCGCATCAACGCGGGGCTAATCGCGCAGAACGATTTTGCCAGCTATACACTGGATATACATGATAGCGATGCAGGTGGCAGCGGCTGGCAGCTCGGTACGCAGGGTTCGATCGCGCACCTGGACGGGATGACACGCGCGACACGGCAGATACGGGATGCCTTTGCGGTGGTAAACGTCGGCAACTATGAGGGTGTGCGGGTCTACTTCGAGAACCAGGAGATCGGCAGAACCGATGGCAACGGTCAGGTTTTCATACCCGGGCTACGTCCCTATCTGCGCAACCAGATCAGGATCGAGCCAACGGACTTGCCGCTGAGCGCCAGGATCGAGGACCTGGGCACGGAAATTGCGCCTTATTACCGAAGCGGCGTCATTGTTAATTTCAACGTGCGGGACGCACACGACGCAGTTTTGCGCCTAGTCCTCCCGGACGGCACGCCCCTGCGCGAGGGTGCCATTGCGACCATGATGGGTCGCCAGGACTACTCGCCGATCGGGAGCAATGGGCGGGTTTACCTCCAGGGGATTGAGAGACCATCGCAGGTAACGATACGCTGGAACGGCTCGGTCTGTGACATTATTGTCCCGAAGCCGGAAGGAAGTGACGTGCTGCCAGACCTTGGTGAATTCGTCTGCGTGCCGCGAGACTTCGAGTGATCCAACCGCGTGAACGCAGCATTGGATTGAGTGTGGCGATCACACTCCTCTCCCTCGCTGTGCCTGAATTAGCGTATGCAATCAACTGCCGGGTCCAGTTGAGCCCGATCAATTTTGGCATCTACATGCCGGCGACAGTTTCACATGTCGACGTCAACGCGTCGATAACGATCCTCTGCATGGCGCAGCCTGGCACTTACGCGGTAACGATCGGCCCGGGCAGCGGCGGCGACTTCCTCGCACGCACGCTGCAGAGCGCGACCGGCGGCGTGCTCTTTTACAACCTGTACCGGGACGCCGCTCGCAGCCAGATCTGGGGCGACGGCAGCCCGTCCACGTTTGTCGTTACCGGGGCAAGGCCCAGCCAGGGACGACCGACAACAACCGATCACCCGATTTACGGACGTGTATTCGCCGGGCAAACGCCCGACCCGGGTACTTTTTCGGACAACCTGCTGGTTACCGTGCTGTTCTGACGCGGACGCGTCGTGCTCAATACGCTACGAGCAGCTGGCCCCGTTCGGGCGTGACTTCGCTGCGGTCGGGACCCTCGAAACTGAACGGCACCGACTCGGGCTTCATGCCCGCATTTCGAATCACCGCAAAGTGCAGGTGCGGGCCGGTCGAAAAGCCGGTATTGCCGGAATCGGCGATGTACTGCCCGCGCCGCACCTCGTCGCCGGGCTCGACCCGGATCGTGTTCCAGTTCAGGTGCGCATAGACGGCGTAGGTACCATCGTCGTGGAGGATACGGATCAGGTTAGCCGTGTCGCCGTCGACCTCCGGGTCCACGCCACCTTTGAAATTGGTGCTGGCAACCTCGAAGACGACGCCGTCGCGTGCCGCGTAGATGTTGGTGCCGATCGGCATCGAAATGTCGACGGCGTACATTGCATCCGAGGTCGTGTGCGTGGTCGCGTAGGGATAGGCCTGTGAGACCGTGTAGCGGCTGGCGATAGCGTACGGCACGCGGTAAGGACCCGGCGGATTGTGCTCGGCCTCCGGATCGCCGGCGAGATACTGGTAACGGTAGGCGATGAGCGGCGTCGCCACGCCATCGTCCGCGGTAAAGGTCAGCAGGACCATCTCGCGTTGCGGCGGAATCACGAAGCGCAAGGGCTGGTCCGCCGGCGGCAGGGACACGTTGCGCAACTCGTCCAGTCCCAGCACCAGTTCTATCGGCGCGTAAAAGTCGTTGCTCGCAAAGAGGATGATGTCCTGCCCCTCGATGCGGTGAAACACGTTGACCTCGGGATCCTTGCGGCCCCGCGCGAGTTCGCGAACCTCGACCTGGCGCAGCGACGTCGGCGGGGCCCGGTCGGTATAGATCCACTCCCCGTCCGGCCCGCGGTATTTGTACAGCGACTGCGACCAGGCGAGGGCAGCAGCGAACAACAGCGCGAGCGGGACGAGCACCGCCCGTCCCGGTATGATCCGTGCCGGCTCAGCCGATGGCTGAGCGCTGCCAGCCTTGTTCCGTGCGCCGTATTTCATAGGCAGGCCAGTACTGGTTATCCAGTTTCAGGGTGATGATCTCCACCGCACCGTTCCAGTTGATCGTCTTGAGCCGCAGCGACGCCTGGTCCTGCTTGCCCGCAACGATCTGCACGAAGCTCTCGAGGTCCGGTGTCGCGACATCGTCGACCGCGACGATTCTGCGACCGGCCCAGAGTCCGTACCGTGTCGCGGGCGACCCGTAGTTGAAGAACGCAACATATACCCCGTAGGGCTCTATGCCACGCTGGGCCGCCATGTCCCGGTGCGGATCCTGCAACAATGCTCCAGCCCACGATACTGCTCGGTCGATGCCTTGACCGTCCAGTGCAACGGTCTCAATTTCGAGTTCCTCGGCCCGGCTGTCCCGCCAGATCGTCAGCCTGACGACAGGCTTCTGCGTAGCGCGCTCGAGCTCCCTGAACGTCGTAACGACCTGGTCGTCGACCGCCAGGATCATGTCGCCGTTACGGAGCGATTCCTCGGCCGGAGAGCCGGCAACGATGCGGGCGATGGCCAGCACGCGCCGGCCCATCGAATCGTGCGCCTCGATACGATCGGCCCAGTCGTCGTCGAGACCGAGCTTGCGGGCCGCGAACAGCGGCGTGTAGTTGACCTCGGTTTCAATCGAGTAGAGCGGCTTGCCCGCCTTCACCACGTTGACCATCTCGGCCACCAGGTCGCTGCTGACGCCCCGATTGAACTGGCCGGACTCGTTGCCCGACTGGAACGAGAAACTCGACCAGAGCGCGAGTACGCGGCCACGCTCGTCGATCATCACGCCGTCGAAGTCCGTTGGCGGGTTGACCAGCGAGACGCCCTCGACGTTGGAATCACGGAAACGCAAGGTGCGGGACAGGGGCAGCACGAGCGGATCCACCGACGACACCGTGCCCTGCTGCTGGGCCAGCTGGTGGTCCGCTTTGAGGCCGACGACCCATACCTCGTCACCGGACGCCAGCTGGCGCGTGTTCAGAACCGCGCTCCTGACCGGCGTGTCTCCGATCGTGGCCGGGTCGTACGAAACCACGGCCATGTTGTGCAACGGATGCACGTATTCGACCTTGCCCCGCACTTCCAGCGAACCGGCGAACGTGATGCTGACGTCCCCCATTGCGACCGGCACCGTGTTGCGGTCGACGACGACCAGCCCGGCGCCGGCGTCGACCACCAGGCCGGTCCCGTAATAGTGGCGTTCGGCGACGCCGGACACGGTATATGGCAGGTCGAAATTGACCATGACGAGCGAGCGCGAGATGACGTTCACGTAGCGCTGGTCGTAGCTCGGGAAGCGCGTGCTCCCGCTCTCGACCTCGGCCACGGCGGGACCGCTCGCGAGATCCCGGCAGGGCCAGACGCCGTCGGCATCATCACGCTTGCACAGACCGGCCGGAAACCAGGTCCGGTCCATCTGGATGGAACGCACCGTGCTGTTTCTCGGATCCTCCATCGTGTTGAAGCGGACGGTCGCCCGATCGCCGTCCGCCAGCAGCGCGAGCATGCGCTCCAGGTCGTCGATCGAATGGAGCGGTTCGCCGTCCATCTCCGTGATTATCGCGCCGCGCGGGATCGCGGACTTCGACAGCGTATAGCCCGGGTTGGCGACGTAGGCGCCGGACAGCGGCCGGTTGTAATGACGCGCCTGCTGGTAGGAGAGGTCGTTGACGATCGCGTCGCCGAACTGCAGGAAGCGGTCCGGCGTGATGCCGTGCAGGTCGGTAACCAGGAGTTCGGCGGATACGGTCCGTCCGCCGCGCTCCATGTCCAGCGTAACCGACCCACCAACCTTGTCGTCCAGCATCGCGGCCAGCGGCACGAACTCCGTGACCAGTTCGCCGTCGACCCGCACGAGGATATCGCCCGGCGCGAGCTTGCCGTCGGCGGGCGAGCCCGGGATGACCTGTTGCACGGTCAGCATGCCGGTCTGCTGCGGCTTTGCCGAGCGGACGAGTGCCTCGGTTTCGCCGGTCAGGCCGAGTCGGCGCAGCTCGTCGTAGGGCCGGCTCACGAATTCCGTTTGCAGGGTACCGCGCGACACGGTCTGGTCAGCCTGCAGGAGCCGGAGCGCACGGTCGATGCGGTCCAGCGGCAGGAAGAAGCTGCTGGCGGCGGCATTGGCCCCGCCGGCATTCAGCGCGACGACCTCGCCGTCGATCGTAATGACCGGCGAACCCGACGAACCGCCGGACGTCCCCGAGGCTGCCTGGTAATAGAACGTATTGAAGTCGTTGTATTTGCCGCGGCCATAGTCCGGCGCCTGGCGGTCCAGGCGGGCTATCGTGCCGGCCAGGATCGAGAGCTGCTCGCCGGCGTCGTTGCCGACGACCCGGATTTCCCGGCCGATAGTCGCCGCGCCGGGCCGGAGCGGCAGCTCGGCCGGCACGATGTACTTGAGATCGTCCGGGTCATAGCGGAAGAAACCGAAGTCGTGCACCGGGTCCCTGTAAATCGGCGTCAGGCGCACTTCCTCGTTGTTGCGGAATACCGCCTCGGCCACCACCGGCCCGGGCGTCACCACGTGACGGTTCGTCAGGATGATCCCGCTTTCGGCGTCGACGACGAAGCCGGTCGCCTGGGACGACGAATTCCACTCGGTGTCGAACGCCCGCGTGCTGTCTATGCGGATGCTGACGACCCCGGACGCGATCCGCTCCAGCGTGCTGTCCCAGGCGGGTTCCTCGGCTCTTGTGATGGGTGCAACGAGGGCCAGGGCGACGAGAGTCGTAATAAATCGGTTTTGCATATCAGCCTTTACGTCGAGCGTGTCGATTTCCGAACCGTACTCACAGACAGGATTCGTGACGATGGGTTCCGGCCCCGGGGCGGGGGGGCCGCGGCGCTTGATTATGCCGCAACAGGGGCATTCGAAACGCGACACGGTCGCGTCTTCGGGCCAGCGCCGTTGCGGCGGCGGACCCGATCAGGCGGCGTCGGGCTTGTAGGCAAGATCGAGCTGCCGCGCCGCTTTGACGTCGTCGAGGCGGCGCACCGGCATCGTGAACGGGGCCTCCTTGTGCATGCCGGTGCCCTCCCTGGCCTCTTCCACGATCCCGATCATCGCATCGACGAAGCGGTCCAGGATCTCGCGCGTCTCGGTTTCGGTGGGCTCGATCAGCAGGCACTCGGGCACCAGCAGCGGGAAATAGGTCGTTGGCGCATGGAACCCCCGATCCAGCAGTGCCTTGGCGACGTCCATGGCCGTCAGGTTGTAGGACTTGGCCTGGCGCCTCAGCGTAATGATGAACTCGTGACTTGCGCGCCGCCCCGGGAAGGCCAGGTCGAAACCGGCGCTGCGCAGCCTGGCGGCGAGGTAGTTCGCGTTCAGCGTGGCGAACTCGCCGATCCGGCGCATGCCGTCGCGGCCGACGAGTCGCATGTAGACATAGGCGCGCAGCAGGACGCCCGCGTTGCCCATGAAACCGGACAGCCGGCCGATGCTCTGCGGCAGGTCGTCCTCGGTCAGCCAGTCGTAGGTCGCCGATTCGCCGTCTCCCTTCCGGCCGACCACGGGCACCGGCACGAACGGCAGCAGCCGCTCGCCGACGCCCACGGCGCCCGAGCCCGGGCCGCCGCCGCCATGCGGCGTCGAGAAGGTCTTGTGCAGGTTCATGTGGATGACGTCGAAGCCCATGTCGCCGGGCCGCACCTTGCCGAGGATCGCGTTCAGGTTCGCTCCGTCGTAGTACAGCAGGCCGCCCGCATCATGCACGATCTTCTCGACCTCCGAGATCCTGCGCTCGAATACGCCGAAAGTGGACGGGTTCGTCAGCATGATGCCGGCCGTCTTCGGCCCTACGGCCGCCTTCAGCGCCTCGAGGTCGAGATCGCCCTCGTCGTTGGTCGGCAGTTCCCGCACTTCGCAGCCGCACATCACCGCCGTCGCCGGGTTGGTGCCATGCGCCGCGTCCGGCACGATGATCTCGGTCCGGTCGTGATCGCCGCGAGACTGATGGTAGGCGCGGATCATCGCAACACCGGCGAACTCGCCCTGCGCGCCGGCCATCGGCGTCAGCGACACGGCCTTCATGCCGGTTACTGCCTTCAGCATCTCCTGCAGCTCGAACATGCACTCGAGGAATCCCTGGCCGTGACTGGAAGGCCCGAGCGGATGCCTGCCGGCGAAGCCGGGTAACAGCGCTATCGCGTTGCAGACCCTCGGGTTGTACTTCATCGTGCAGGAGCCGAGCGGATAGAAGTGCGTGTCGATGGAGAAATTGAGCTGGGACAGGCGCGTGTAATGCCGGACGACCTGCAGTTCGCTGACCTCCGGCATCAGCGGCCGGTCGGTGCGCAGAAAATGCGCCGGGATATCGACATCGGCCGCCGCAGCGGGCGCCTGTGCGTACGCCCGGCGCCCGGGCCGTGATCTTTCGAATATCAGCAGTTCACTCATTGCTCTTCCTTTGTCCGTCCATTCCGCACGGCTACCTGAGCACGTCCGGGTCGACCGCGATGCCCAGAGCCTGGTAGGCGGCCAGGTAATCCGGGGTCGCGGTTACGTCCTCGATTTGTTCCCGGTGCACGACCGTGTTGTTCTCGTCGAGCACTATGACGGCGCTCGCGAACATGCCCTTCAACGGACCCTCGACGATCTGCACGCCGTAGTTCTCGCCAAAGCCGGCGTGGCGGATTGCCGAGAGCGCGATGACGTGATCGAATGAATTCAGCTCGAGATAGCGCCGGTGTGCGAACGGCAGGTCGCAGGAGACCATCAGGGTGACGACGTCGTCATGGTCCTCGGCGATGCGGTCGAAGGTAGCGACGGCCGCCGCGCAGGACGTCACGTCGATGCTCGGAAAACTGAAAATCACTTTGCGCAGGCCCAGCCAGTTCGCCAGCGAGACGTCCTGCAGCCGCGTATTGACGAGTGAGACGTCCGGGGCGCGGCTGCCAACGTCGGGCAGTTCGCCGTAGGTTTCGTAACTGCGCCCCTCGAATCGGATCTTATGCATACGGTGATAACCCCGGGCCTGGTTCAGCCGGCGGCAATGCCGGCCAGTGCCTCGGCATACCGGTCGAGGTCCGCATCCGTCTTCGTCTCGGTCGCGCAGACCAGGAGCGCGTTGCCGAGCTCCGGAAAATCGCGGCCGAGGTCATAGCCGCCGAGGATTCCCTGGGCCGCCAGGGCATCCAGCGCCGGACGGACGGGCCGGTCCAGCCGCAATGCGGCCTCGTGGAAGTGCGGTCCCGAAAAAATGCGCTCGACCCCGTCGATGGCGGTAAGGCGGCGGAGCAGCTCCGCGGTTCGCTCGTGCGAGGCGCGCGCAACCTGGGCCAGTCCCTCGTAGCCGAGCAGCGACATGTAGATGGTCGCCGCCGTGACCATCAGGCCCTGGTTGGTGCAGATGTTCGACGTGGCCTTCGAGCGGCGGATGTGCTGCTCCCGCGCCTGCAGGGTCAGCGTGAAGCCCTTCTTGCCGTCGAGGTCCGTCGTTCGACCGACGATACGGCCGGGCATCTGGCGCACCATCGACTCTTTGCAGGTCATGTAACCGAAGTATGGCCCGCCGGACGACAGCGGCACGCCGAGCGGCTGGCCCTCGCCACAGGCGACGTCAGCGCCCGTTTCGCCCCAGCGGCCCGGAGGCTTCAGGAGCGCCAGCGAAGTCGGGTTGCACATCCCGATGACGATGGCACCTTGCGCATGCGCCCAGTCGGTCAGGCGGTCGACATCCTCGAGCGTACCCAGGAAGGACGGCTGCTGGATCACTACGGCGACGGGCGCCTCGCCCGCCGCATCGAGCGCCGCCAGGTCGGTCGTGCCACTTTCCACATCGAGCGCCAGGCGATCGAACCGGAGACCCTGGGTGCCCGCGATCGCGTGCGCCACTTTCTGCCACGTCGGGTTCACGCCGGCGGCCAGCAGCACCCGGGTCGATTGCGAGCGGCGATTCACCCGGACGGCCATCAGCGCCGCCTCGGCCAGGGCCGACGCGCCGTCGTACAGCGACGCGTTACTTGCGTCGAGGCCGGTGAGTGCCGTAATCATGCTCTGGTACTCGTAGATCGTCTGCAGCGTTCCCTGGCTGGCTTCCGCCTGGTACGGCGTATAGGCGCTGTAGTACTCGCCCCGCGTAGCGATGTCCCACACGACCGTGGGTATGTGATGCTCGTAAGCGCCGGCCCCGATGAAGCACAGCGCCCCGCCGTCACGCGCGGCGCGCTCCCGCATCAGGCGCGAGATCTCCATTTCCGACAGCGCGTCCGGCACGCCCGTCAGGTCGTCGATCCGCAGTTCGGCCGGGATCTCGTCAAACAGCTCGGCGATGCTCGAGGCACCGATAGTCCCCAGCATCTCCCGAACGTCGTCTTCCGTGTGTGGGATAAATGGCATGTTCTATTCCAGCTGCGTGGTTCCGGAGGAGGCTCAGTCTTCCAGCTCGTCGAGAAATTCCTGGTACTCGTCCGGTGTCATAGTCTCCTCGGACTCACCCTCCGGGCGTACCCGGGCGATCCAGCCGTCGCCGTAGGGATCGGAATTGATCTTCTGCGGGTCGTCGGCCAGCTCGTCGTTGACCGCGATCACCTCGCCGGACAGCGGCGAATACACGTCCGAGGCAGCCTTGACCGATTCGACGACGGCCATCTCGCCGCCCGCGGTTACCTCCTGGCCGACCTCGGGCAACTCGACGTAAACCAGGTCGCCGAGCGCGGCCTGTGCATGGTCGGTGATACCGATCGTGATGCTGCCGTCATCCTCCTTGCGGAGCCATTCGTGTTCACTGGTGTACAGCAGATCGCCTGGCAATTCGCTCATCGTTCATCTCCCCGTCTTTGCGGTCAGCCTTGTTCGATTCAGACAGCTACCGTCGCGCGCCCGTTGCGCACGAACGGCGGTTTTACTATGCGTACGTCGAGCAGCTTGCCGCGTACGTCGACCTGGGCTCGATCGTAGTCCCCGGCCGGCACGCGGGCCAGCGCAATGGATCGTTCGAGCGTGGGCGAAAACCCGCCGCTCGTTATTTCCCCCTCACCGAGGCCGGCAACGACGACCTTCTGGTGGTTGCGCAATACACCGCGGCCCTCGAGCACCAGCCCGACAAAGCGCTGCAGCTTGCCGCTGCCGCGCTGCGCCTCGAGCGCCTTGCGCCCTACAAAATCCCGGCCCGCCGGATCCCATGCGATCGTCCAGGCAAGGCCCGACTCCAGCGGAGACGTCGTCTCGTCCATGTCGGTGCCGTAAAGGTTCATGCCGGCCTCGAGCCGCAGCGTGTCACGCGCGCCGAGCCCGCACGGGCGGATACCGGCCGCGACGAACTTCTGCCAGTAGGTGCATCCCTCGGAGGCAGGCACGACGATCTCCCAGCCGTCTTCGCCCGTGTAGCCGGTGCGTCCCACGAAGACGGCGCCGGCCTCGGCAGCGGAGAACGGCTGCAGCGCGAGCGCCTGCTCCCTGAGCGCCGCGGGCAGCGCCGAGGCTGCCCGCTCCCGGGCCCGCGGGCCCTGCACCGCGATCATCGCGGTATCACCCCGCTCCAGGACAGTGACGTCGAAGTCTTTTGCCCTGCTTTCGATCCACGCCATGTCCTTGTCGCGGGTGCCGGCATTGACGACGACGCGATATCGACCCGGTTCGAGGAAGTAGACGATCAGGTCGTCGACGATGCCGCCATCCGGCGTCAACATGCAGCTGTACAGAGCCTTGCCGCGTTGCTGCAGCCGGGCGACATCGTTCGCGAGGAGGTGGCGCAGGAAGTCGCCGGCGCCGTCGCCCTCGATATCGACCACCGTCATGTGCGATACGTCGAAGGCGCCGGCCTCGCGGCGCACGGCGTGGTGCTCGTCCAGCTGCGAACCGTAATGCAGCGGCATGTCCCATCCGCCGAAATCGACGATACGCGCGCCGGCATCGACGTGCAGCTTATATAGTGGCGTGCGCTTGCCCATGTCGGCCCCCGGCGTTCGGACTCTGCGTTGACGGTCTTTGCAAACGAAAAAAGGCGACCCGGCAGTCCCTTCCCACGGAAACCCGCCTGGTCGCCCCTCTGTCCAATAACCTGAGAGATCCGGCGACACGCGCCAAGGGCAAACGTGCCGCATACCCCTTCGGTGGGCCTGATGGCCGCTCTCCAGAGCCAATCAGGGGCCACAGTCCTTTTGCCTGAGCGTTTCCGAGCGAGTTGCGCCTTCGGCGCCTCCCCGGGTCTCGGGGAGGTCTCTTCTGTGGACCCTATCGATCAGTGGCCGCAATCATAGCCAAGTAGGTTTGATGTTGCCAGCAGTAGTCCCCGGCGTAACAATGCCGGCTCATTGACGGAGAAGGCCATGTCCGTACGCCACGTTTCCTGGTTGATGCTGCTGATGATTCCTGCCGTTGCCGCGCATGCCGACGCGACGGCCGACCTGGAGGCCCTGCTCGCCGAAGCCTGGGAATGGCGCATGGCCGAATACCCGGTCAACGCATCGCGCCTGGGCGACCGTCGTTACGACGACCGCTGGACTGATTTGAGCCTCGCCGCATTCGAAAGGCGCCACAGCGAGCGACGCGAATTCCTGCGCCGCCTGCAGGCGATCGATTCCTCCGGGCTGTCGGCCGAGGACCAGCTGAACTACGACCTGTTCCGGCGCGAGCTGCAGAATTCCGTCGACGGGCACCGGTACCTCGAGCACCTGATGCCAATGAGCCAGCGGGGCGGCGTGCAGTCGCTCGACAATACGGCCGAGGGCCTGCGCCTCGCGACGGTCGAGGATTACGAGAACTGGCTGAAGCGCATGGCCGCGGTCGAGACCGTGACAGAACAGACGATCGAGCTCCTGCGGGCTGGAATGCAGTCAGGGCACGTGCAGCCCCGGATCCTTATGGAGCGGATCCCGCCCCAGATCAGTGCGCAACTGGTCGAAACGGCCGAAGAGAGCCCGTTCTTCCGCGCCTTTGCATCGATGCCGGCCAGCATTTCGGAGAGTGAGCAGGAAAGGCTCCGTGCCAGCGCGAGGCAGGTGATCGAGGAATCCGTCGTGCCCGCCTACCGGCAATTCAGCCGCTTTTTCGAGACGACATATCTGCCGGCTACGCGCGACAGTATCGGCGCTTCGGCGCTGCCCGACGGTGCCGCCTATTACGAGCATCAGGCGAAGTCGTTCACGACGACGAGCATGACTCCCGACGAGATTCACCGGGTCGGCCTCGACGAAGTCGCCCGTATCCGCAGCGAAATGCAGCTCGTGATCGACGAACTCGAATTCGACGGCGATTTCCGCGACTTCCTGGAATTCCTCCGCAACGACCCACAGTTCTATTACGAGTCGCCGCAGGAACTGTTCGACGCGTACCTCGCGATTTGCAAGCGGATCGATCCCGAGCTCATCCGCCTGTTCGGGAAACTGCCACGGATGCCTTACGGTGTCCGCACCATTCCGGACAACATCGCGCCGGACACGACCACGGCCTATTACAACCGCCCGGCGGCCGATGGCAGCCGGGCCGGCTATTACTACGTCAACCTGTACCGTCCGGAAATGAGGCCCAAGTACGAGATGGAGGTCCTGTCCGTGCACGAGGCGGTGCCGGGGCACCATCTGCAGATCGCGCTGCAAATGGAACTCGAGGAGATGCCGGACTTCCGGCGGTACTCGGGTTTCACGGCCTTCACCGAGGGCTGGGGACTCTACAGCGAGCGTCTGGGCTACGAGATCGGCCTGTACCAGGACCCGTACTCGCACTTCGGCGCGTTGACCTATGACATGTGGCGCGCGGTCCGCCTGGTCGTCGATACCGGCATGCATTACAAGGGCTGGACACGGCAGCAGGCCATCGACTTCTTCAAGGACAATGCCGCCAAGACCGAACTCGACATCGTCAACGAAATCGACCGCTACATTTCCTGGCCGGGGCAGGCGCTCGCCTACAAGATCGGGCAACTCAAGATCCTGGAGCTGCGTTCCAAGGCCCAGGCGGCGCTCGGGCCTCGTTTCGACATACGCCGTTTCCACGACGCGCTATTGAGCGGCGGGGCACTGCCGCTCGAGGTCCTGGAGATCCGGATGAACCGCTGGCTCGCGGACGAACTCAGGCCGAAGTAGTCACCCTGCCGGAGGCGCCCGGAGCTTCGCCGCGAGCTACCGGATCTGCAACGCAACGGCGAGCAGCAGGACCACACTGGCAGGGGCAGGTCCGTGATCAGAATCGCCGGTCGGCGCGCTCGATGTACATCTCCATCTCGCCCTCCTCGAACATCGAGATGTAAAACGAGTCAGGATCGCAGGTGTAAGGGAAGATCTCCGCGCCGTCGTCGCGCTTCCACTGCCTGCGGCGCACCGGAGGCCGCTCGTAGTACTCCGGATCGTATACGGTGATGACTGCCGTCAGCGTGCTGCCGTCGTCGCTGAGCGTGTAACGCTCCTCTATCCGCGCGTTCTCCGAGATCAGCTCACCACGGAAGTCCCGGACCGTGCGCTCGAGATTGGTGGTGTCGATAACCAGCGTGTTTCCCTTCCAGCGCCCGTTCGAGTGACCCATGCGCGAAGGCGGCATGTAGTCGCTGGGCTGGCGCCCGTCCATCCAGACGCGGCGCACTTTTTCCTGGTACTCGTACAGGAAGGTAAGGCGATTTTCGGACGCGATCACCTCGAACGGAAACGTATAGGTCGCCAGCGCCGGCAGCCCGATAGACGCGCAGCGCACGTCCGGCTGGTCATAGTACGGCATGTAGCCCTCGAGCCACTCCTCGCCGGCAGGAGTAAGGGCCATGGTGTACTTGCGAAAATCGAGCGCCTGCGTCGCCGTCCAGGTACCACTGATCTCGAAGGGCTTCGGCGTTTCACTATCCGGCAGGGCCGGTTCATAGCGTTCGGCGCGCCAGGGTCCCCCCGATTCCCTTTGCGCCGCGGCGCCTTCCTGCTCGTAGCGACCGCTGATCGTCCCGCCGGCGAGGGAACCCTCCATGCGGCGATCGAACACGAAACCCCGGACATCGCGGCTGTCGGCCCACAGTACGATACGCTGGTCGTCGATCTCGACGCGAGCCGGCCCGCCCTCGAGGAATGCACGCCATTCCTCGCCGTGCTTCTCGATCTCCAGGAGGCCAACGAGTTCTCGCTTCGCATCGGTCAGCGTCAACGTCCACTGCCCCTCGAAATCCTCAGCGTCCGCCCGGGCTGTCATCGCGACGAGCAGGGCGGCAGGCAGACAGGCAAGCCTAGTAATCATCGGATTCGCTCGGGGCGTCTTCGGGAACGCGATCGATCAGCACGGTTCCGTCGTCCAGGGTCACGGTCATGATCGACAGCATCTTGCGGCCGTCCCGGCCGAGGTAACCGTAAAACGTGACCGTGTCGCCGACCTTGATCGAATCCTTCGTCCAGCCCTTGCGCGCGAGCCAGACGACCGGTGAGCCGCGCGCGTCCCACTCTTCCTCGACGCCATCTTCGCGGCGGACGCTGAACAGGTAGCGCACGTGCGGGTTGCGGAACCAGACCTGGGTCACCGTGCCCGTCATCGTCGCTGTCGCCTCAGCCGTGAACTCCGCTGAAAAGGAGTGGTGCCCGAGCGCCGCTCCGGCCGCCGCAAACATCAGGGCGGTTGCCGACAGCAGGCAGGTCACCCCGCCGATCGGATGTCGTCGTTTCATCTGTGTTGCTCCGCCAGCGTTGCCGTCTTGAGCGGTCAATTTATCACTATCGCGGCCGCACGACGCAGGGCAAGCCCTACAGCGGGATACCGAGCGCCACCTGGACGGCCCGACGGCGCAGGGGCGCGATGCGATTGAAGATGCGCATCCCGCCGGTTCGCAGCCCGGCCACAGCGCGCGAATCGGAAAGAAACAGGCGATTCAGCATATCGGTGAAATACAGCATCGTCTGATTGGCGCCTTTGCGGCCCCGCTCGTAACGTCGCAGCGTGGGCAGGTCGCCGGGATGCTCGCCGCCGGCAAGCGCATCCGCAACGGTCCGGGCCAGTTCCTCCGCATCGGCGATACCGAGGTTTACGCCCTGTCCGGCGAGCGGATGGACGCTGTGCGCCGCGTCGCCGACCAGGACCACGCCCGGCTGCGCGTAACGGACCGCGTGCTGCGCTTTCAGCGGAAACGCACCGCGCGGCCCGTCGACCGTCAGCTTGCCCAGTACCCTGTCGCTCGCGTCCGTCAGCCAACGACCCAATTCCTCGTCGCTGACCGCCAGCGCCTCTTTTGCCAGGTCGGGCGTCGTCGACCAGACGACAGAGACGCGCCCGTCCGCAAGCGGCAGCAGAGCGAGCGGACCGTCGACAAGGAAACGCTGCCAGGCGGTGTGCGCATGATCGAACTCCGGTCGCAGGTGCGTCACGAGCGCGGACTGCGGATACCGCCAGGCCTTCACCGGGATGCCGGCGGCGCGCCGCACGGTCGAGCCCGCCCCATCGGCGCCGACCAGCAGGTCGACCTTCGACGTCGTTCCGTCGCCGTACCCGAGCCGGCAGCCCGAACCCCGTGGCAGGGTTTCCAGCGTCGCTATCGGCGTATCGAAGCGGACATCGACGCCGAGATCGACGAGCTTCGATAACAACGCCTGTTGTATGAGCCCGTTTTCGACGATGTAGCCGAGTTCCGGCAACGCGAACTCGGCCGCTTCGAAGCGCAGCGCCTCCGGGCCGTCGACGGCGCAGCGGGCGTCCCAGACGTGCATGCGCTCGTAGCTGCAGGCCCGGACGCCGCGGATGGCGTCCCATACGCCGAGCTTCTGCAAGCCGGACACGGATCCCAGCGAGATAGCCGACACGCGCAGGCCGACGTCGCCACTTGCGGAGTAGGCGGGCCGCGCCCCTGCGTCGACCACGCTTACCTGCAGCCGCTTCGCCGCCGGGCCGGCCGCAAGCAGAGCGGCTACGCTCAGGCCGACCATGCCGGCGCCCGCGACAACGACCTCGTAGCGCTCGCTCATCCGAGCGGGACCCCGCGGGAGAGCCGCGGCAATCGGCCGGCGAGCCCCATCGTATGACGTGCAAACAGGCGGCGAACCCCGGGCAGCAGGTCAAAGCCGAGCATGCCGAGGTCGCGCAGGACGCTGACCGAACGCCGCCGGTCGCCGAAAAGCCGCACGAGACCGTCGGTAAAACCCACCAGCTTGCGCTGGTCGTCACGGCGCCAGTCGGCGTAGCGCTCCAGCAGCAGCGCGTCTCCGACGTCGGCACAGCCATCGGCAACCCGGTCCGCGATGCAGTCGCACAGGGCCGCAACGTCCCTGAGGCCGAGGTTGAAACCCTGCGCGGCGACCGGGTGCAGGCCATGCGCAGCGTTGCCCACCAGAACGGCGCGCTGGGCTGTCAGCCGGCTGGCCTTGCTGAGCGCGAGTGGATAGGAGGCGCGGACGCCGACACGCGAAAACCTGCCGAGGCGCCAGCCAAAGGCGTCCTGCAGCCGCGCCGTAAATTCGTCGTCCCTGGACTCGACCAGCGCATCGGCTTCGGCGTGCGGCAGTATCCACACAAAAGCGACGCGCTCCTCACTGACCGGCAACAGCGCCAGCGCCCCCGTTTCGGTAAAGCGTTCGTAGGCGTGATTGCCGTGCGGGCGTTCGGGCAACAGGTTGCCGATGATGGCGCGCTGACCGTAGTCGACGTGGCTGGCGCCTATGCCGAGCATCTCCCGCACCGACGAGCGCGCGCCGTCGGCAGCCACCAGCAGGGAGCCGGATACCGTACGCGCCTGCCCGCCCTCGTCGATGGTCGCCAGGACGCGATCGCTGTCGTGTTCGACGCCGACGATGCGACCCGGGCAGATCGAATCAATGCCGGGCAGTGCAGCCAGGGCATCCTGCAACACGCCACCCAGGACGCGGTTGATGACGACGTAGCCCAGTGCCTCGACGCCCTGCTCCGCCGCATCGATGTGGGAGAAACCGAAACGACCCCTGTCGGACACGTGAATATGCCGGATCGGCGTCGACGCGGCTTCGATCGCATCCCACAGACCCATCGCGGTGAACATCCGCTGGCTGCTGCGGGAGAGCGCCGTCGAGCGCTCATCGAAACTCGGCTGCCCTGCGGCCGATCGTGCGACCGCCTCGACGATGCCGACGCGCACGCCCAGCGGGGCCAGCGCGATCGCGAGGCTGGTCCCAATCATGCCGCCCCCGGCGACCAGGATGTCGTAGTCGCGTGCCTCGCTGCCGAAGCTCATGCCGCCGCCATCAGCTTCTCGATCTCGTCGGGTTCCTTGACCAGGCCCTTGCTGAGCACGTCGGGACCGGCCTTGGTGACGAGCACATCGTCCTCGATGCGCACCCCAATGTTCCGGAACTTCGCCGGTACCTTGCGGCTGGCCGCAAGATAGATGCCGGGCTCCACGGTCATAACCATGCCGGCCTCGAGCAGGCGCCATTCCTCGCCGACCTTGTAGTCGCCGACGTCGTGCACGTCGATGCCGAGCCAATGCCCGGTGCGGTGCATGAAGAATTCGCGGTATGCGCCATCCTTGATCAGCTTCGGGAGCGCGCCGCTCAAAATGCCGAGTTTCTTGAGTCCCTGCGTGATCGTCCTGACCGCAGCGTCGTGGGGGTCATTCCAGTGATTGCCCGGCCGCACCTTGTCTATCGCCGCGTGCTGCGCCTCAAGCACGATCTCGTAAACGGCCCGCTGTTCCGGCGAGAAACGGCCGCTGACCGGGAACGTGCGCGTGATGTCGGACGCGTAGTAATCGACTTCGCAGCCTGCGTCTATCAACACGAGATCGCCATCGGTCAGTTCCGCCGCATTGTCGACGTAATGCAGTATGCAGCCGTTCGCGCCACCGCCGATAATCGGGCTATACGACGGCACCGCGTTCGCAAGCCTGAACTCGTGGACGAACTCGGCCTCCAGTTCGTACTCGCGCATGCCCGGCCGCACGGTTTTCATCGCACGCGTGTGCGCCGCGGCCGCGATCCGGGCGGCGCGCCGCATGGCAGAGATCTCGGCCCGGCTCTTGTAAAGGCGCATATCGTGGAGAACGTGGTCCAGGGCGACAAATTCGTGCGGCGTGTGGACGCCGGCCAGGCCTCGCTTGCGCAGGGACCGCACCCAATCGGTGATCCGGGCATCGAAGTCGGCATAAGCTCCCATCGTGTAGTACACGCGGCTGCGGGACTCCATGATGCCGGGCAGGATGTCGTCTATGTCCTCTATGGGAAAGGCATCGTCGGCCCCGTACGAGGCAACGGCCCCGTCCGGCCCGGCCCGGTGGCCGTCCCAGATCTCGCGATCCCTGTCGCGCTCGCGGCAAAACAGCATGAATTCGCCGCTGCTGCGGCTCGGCGCGAATACTGCCACCGACTCGGGTTCGGCGAAGCCGGTCAGGTAGTAGAAATCGCTGTCCTGGCGGTATCGATATTCGACGTCCCGGCTGCGTTTTCGCACCGGGGCGCTGGGCAGAATCGCGACGCCTTCACTGCCCAACATCTGCATGAGCTGTTTGCGTCGCTTGGCGAATTCGGCTGGATTCATTTTCGTCTGGAGGGTCGTCCGGGCAAAACGGCAGGCATCAGTGCAAGGCGTCGGACACCGCAGCGGCAACCGGGTTGCGCGCCGTCCGCAGGTCCGTGAGCTCCTCAAATGCGAGCTGCACGGCGACCCGAATGTACTCGGTCAGCTCCGTGTAGGCTTCCTCGTTGGCCTCGTCGTCATCGTCCGCGACGCCGGCCCGGGTGATCTCGAGCAGGTCCCTTATCACGTCTGCAAGCGGCTCTTCCGCGAGTCGCTTGCGCAGTTCCATCGAGCCGCGCTCGGACACCAGGCCGTGCAGGAAGCCCTCGCACCAGTGTCCCATGGCGCTGGCCCGGATGGCGGCGTCCTCGGCATCGAGTGGCAGTAGCAACTCGAATTCGGACTGGCGCTCCGCCAGCTGCTGCCACGTCGCCTGGCACAGCGACTCCAGCAGCGACCGGCACTCGGCGGCGAGCGCATCGTCGGGGTCCGTTCCCGACAGGACCCGATTCAGCCAGCGAACGGCCCCCTCGGTTCCGAGGGTCACGATGAGGCCACAGAGCAGGCCATGCGCCTGCGCCGCATCCCAGTCCGACCCGCACCTGCGCAAAGCGGCGTCGACGTCATTATGATCAATCGATGCTTCTGTCACTTTTGTATACGCCGCAGGCCCGTTGAAGCGACCGGTCGATGGGCATGTGACCGGCTCGTGATGGACGCCAATCATCGCACGAGCATGGGAACGGCGTCACCTCTGCACATGCGGCGCAATTGATTATGTGCCCCGGCGGTTCTATATTGCCGGCATGGCTGACGACGTGACTGCAAGGTTCGAACAGGATCTCCGGCGCCTGGAGCAACGCCTGGACGCGTTGGTCCAGGTCTGCGATCAACTCAGGGAGGAGAACCAGTCGCTGCGGCAGCGACAGGACGCCCTGACGGCGGAGCGCGCGACGCTGTTGCAGAAGAACGAGCAGGTCCGTGCCCGTGTCGAGGCCATGATCGGCCGGCTCAAGGCCATGGAACAGGGCAGCTGAGGGCTCGACCTCGACCTGATCGCCGGCCCGCCAGGTTGACGTCCACTATCGAATAGCAAGCAGTATCGCAGTGCCACGCCGGGTTATTCGGGCGTAGGCGAACCGGAGTTGTCACGATGTCCGAAATGTATGCGCACCTGAACGTCAAGATCCTGGAGAAGGAATATCAGGTTGCCTGCCCTGCCAGCGAGCGCGCCGCACTGCTGGATTCCGCCGAACTCCTGAACAAGCGCATGCGGGAAATACGTGACAGCGGCAAAGTGGTCGGCCTCGACCGGATTGCCGTCATGGCAGCGCTGAACATGGCGAACGACATGCTGCAGGCGCAGGCCAAGGGCAAGGCTCTTGAAAACCTGCTGGGCGACCGCATACGGCAATTGTCGAACCGGGTCGACTCGGTCCTGACGACGACCCAGCAGCTCGATCTCTGACAGTAGTAGCCCTGCGCCAGCGACTTGTGGGCCCGGGCCGCCCTCGTAATTTCACGGCCCGGCTCGCGGTTTCCACTGGTGGCAATGCGGGAGCAGTTCCCGATAGAATGGCAGGGCAACCCGACGGATTCCTTATGGCGTCTCCTGCGGTGTTCGATACGGACCTGGTTTCCTTTCGACCCTAATTACTAACCTCGGGGTCGTCGTCTGTCGGCAGCATTTGAGCAGTACCACTACGTGTGGAAAGCCTGTTGCTGCCACGGCTGACCCCCCTTGTTGCTCTGGTTCGAGAGCGACGGTCTGTAACGGCACAGGCGGGAGACGCCTCTCCAACCCCGAGCACGATGTCAGCTCCTGCCGACCCGCGGACCGCGGGCCTGCTGCAACGAAACTGGATGATGAACACTGCGGACCCGAGCAAGCGAGAAATTCGCCGCGCCGCCCGGAAGGCGCGCCAGGTGCTCGAAGAGTCCGAGCGCACTTTCGCATCCGAAAAAATCTGCGATGCGATCGCGTCATCGTCATTGTTCCGGCGCGCACGTCGGATAGCCTGTTACCTGCCAACCGCCGAAGAGGTCGATACCTGGCCGTTGATCGAGCGCGCATGGCGCATGGAAAAGCGCATTTTTGCGCCGATCACAAAAAAAACCGGCCCACTTGTCTTTGCCGAAATTCGGCCGTCCACCGACCTGGTGAGGAGTAATTTCGGATTGCTCGAGCCCGCCGCCGAGCGGACGATAGCACCCGCGAAGCTGGATCTGTGCATCACACCGCTGGTTGCATTCGACCTGATCGGCAATCGCGTTGGCATGGGCGGCGGCTATTACGACAGGACATTTCACTTCCTGCGGCATCGCCGTAGTTTCCTGCATCCCAAACTCGTTGGCGTCGCCTTTGACTGTCAGCGTGTCGAAAAAATTCACGCAAGTGCTTGGGATATACGGCTTTTTCAAGTGTTTACGGAGTCTGGCCCGGCACTCTGATCCGAGCATGCCGCCTGTTCATCGATCCGTCAGCAGCTGTCGTAGTAATGCGACAGCACCGAAAATCGAATTCCAAAAATTCCCTCGACGAAGATCGCAGACCAACTTGCGCACTCGATCGGCAACTCGTGGAGAGACGCATCATGAATGTTCCGCGAGGATTTCCCGACGCATCGCTGTCCGTCGTCATGCGCGAACTGCAATTTTGCGACCTGGTTCTCGCGGGACCGAAATGTTAACCACGTCACTTAACTTGCTGGATTTTTGACTTTTGTTGTATATACTCAACGCCGGGTACCCGACACGGAGAAAACCATGGCTACCAAAAAGAAGTCCAGCAAGAAAGCGTCAAAGAAAAAGGCGAGCAAGAAGAAGGCTGCGCCGAAGCGTAAGGCTGCAAAGAAAAAGCCGGCGAAGAAGAAAGCAGCAAAGAAAAAGGCAAAACGTAAAGTAAAGAAGAAGGCCAAAAAGAAAGCCAAGAAGAAGGCTAAGAAAAAAGCCAAGAAAAAGGCTAAGAAGAAAGCCAAGAAGAAAGCTAAAAAGAAGGCAGCCAAGCGGAAGACGAAGAAGAAGTCTTCCAAGAAGGCTTCAGTCAAGAAGATGTAAGTCTGGCTGACTGTCTGGAAGACCGGCGCCCCGCCCGTCAGTCCAAGGTACCAACGGCTGATTGCTGAGTTTGAGGCGCCTCTTCCGAAACACGAAATATGCCCGCCTTGGCGGGCATATTTCTTTTCCGGCCTCGGTAATCGAGGCGTTTCAATGGCATACCACAGAGCTATCGGCTAAGCTGCCCGTCATCGATGGGGGGGCGGCGGAAACCCGCCGGTCCTTTCGACAGAACGAGGTAAAGGCTGACACCCAGATGGATCAGGCTCAGAAGAAACGAAATGCGGCGAAGGCCTCGCTGGAGTATATCCAGGACGGCTACATACTGGGGATCGGCACGGGCTCGACGGTGAATGCCCTCATCGAACTCCTCCCCTCCGTGCGCAACAAGATCGATGCGGTCGTTTCCAGTTCCGTCGCCACCACCGAAAAACTGGAACAGCTGGGTTTCGAGGTGGCGACCCTGAACGCGGTCGGTGACCTCGATCTGTATATCGACGGCGCCGACGAGGCGACCAAGCACATGCACCTTATCAAGGGCGGTGGCGGGGCACTCACGCGTGAGAAGGTTTTGGCCGGAGCCGCCCGCAAGTTCGTCTGCATCATCGACGATTCAAAGCTCGTGGGGATGCTCGGACGATTCCCGCTTCCCATCGAGGTCATCCCGATGGCCCAGTCCTTTGTCTCCCGCAGGCTCGTTCGCATGCGGGGACAGCCGATCTGGCGGGAAAATTTCGTGACCGACAACGGCAACCACATCCTGGACGTGCACAACCTCCAGATCACTAACCCGCTCGAACTCGAGTCCCGAATCAACCAGATCCCGGGCATCGTCTGCGTAGGGATCTTCGCTAACCGTCCGGCCGACGTCCTGCTCATCGCCGAGGACAGCGGCGTTCGGACCATTGGCGCCTGACCGGCCCGCGCCCTCCGGGCGCGCTCCGCGCGTCCCGAATCGCCTGCGGCGATTCGGTCGAACGAAGGCTCTCATCCAAAGGTCCCCCAGCCAAACAAAAGGGCCACCCGATGGGTGGCCTCGTGGATATCATCGCAAACCAGGATTGACGCGGGCCGTCAACGGCCCGCGCCCTCCGGGCGCGCTCCGCGCGTCCCGAATCGCCTGCGGCGATTCGGTCGAACGAAGGCTCTCATCCAAAGGTCCCCCAGCCAAACAAAAGGGCCACCCGATGGGTGGCCCTTTTGTTTGGCTGGGGGACCAGGATTCGAACCTGGGTTGACGGAGTCAGAGTCCGTAGTCCTACCGCTAGACGATCCCCCAATACTGTCGGATCTCCGCTGCGGACTCGCGTTCTGACAGCCCGCGTTCGAAGCGCCTCGTTAGCGCTTCGAGTACTGCGTAGCCCGTCGCGCCTTTCGCAAACCGACTTTCTTGCGCTCGACTTCGCGTGCATCGCGGGTCACGAAACCGGCCTTGCGCAGCGTGGGCCGCATGGCCTCGTCGTACTGCATCAGGGCGCGGGTCAGACCGTGACGGATCGCGCCGGCCTGTCCGGTCGTGCCGCCTCCGGTTACCGTAACCATGACGTCGAACTTGTCGACGACGTTCATCAGCTCCAGCGGCTGGCGAACGATCATGCGAGCCGTTTGACGCCCGAAAAACCGGTCCAGGGACCGATCGTTGACGGTGATGTCGCCCTTGCCCGGCTTCAGGAAGACTCTTGCGGTGGACGTCTTGCGACGCCCGGTGCCGTAGTAATGTGTCTGACTCATTCTGTTCTAGCCTCGATCCTGGCCACTCGGCTCAGGCTTTGATGTCCAGCGGCATCGGCTGCTGGGCGTGGTGATTGTGCTCGGGTCCCGCGAAAACGCGTAACTTCGACAGCATCTTTCGGCCAAGCGGGTTACGGGGCAGCATGCCCTTGACCGCAAACTCGAGGGCGCGCTCCGGCTTCTCGGCCAGCAGCTTCTGCAGTGGCGTCGCCTTCATGCTGCCGATATAGCCCGTGTGCTGATAGTAGATCTTGTCGGTCAGCTTGTTGCCGGTGACGCGGATCTTTTCGGCATTGACCACAACGATGTAGTCGCCGGTGTCGACGTGCGGCGTGTACTCGGGCTTGTGCTTGCCACGCAGGCGGCGCGCGAGTTCGGTCGCCAGGCGCCCCAGGGTCTTGCCGGACGCGTCAACGATATACCAGTCGTGGCGTGCTTCTTCCGGCTTTGCAGAAAACGTCTTCATTTGTAAGTCATTCCAAACAGGGAATCGGCGCCGGCCCGCCCTCCTGGGCGAATGGCGCTGGAAGTCGGGCATGGGCCTTCCTTCGCGCGCCGGCGAAAGGCGCGAGATAATACTCGACCGTGGCCCCCAATGCAATCCGCGGCGAGCCAGACCCCTGCGGGGCCGTTCCGGCCGGCCCGCAGAAAAAGTCCACTACTTTCAACACCTTGCAACATCGAGCTCGGCGGGCAGCGACCCGCCGGCCGGGCGGTCGTCATGCTACCAGTTGTACTCCAGCGACAGGGCGGTCCAGGTATCGGTGTTCTCTATGCCGGGCAGTACGTCGCTGTTGTTCTTGATGGTGTAGGAGGCAACCAGGGCAAGCGCCCCGATCAGCTGGGCCTTCACGGCCGAAATCGACTCGACGTAGGTGTTGTTTTCGCCGGCCTCGATGACGAGGTCCTGGCGGAACTCGGCCGTCTCGCTGAATGCCCAGCGGTAATCCAGGCCAGCCCGGAAAATCACGTCGTTTTCGGTCACGCCGTCCCGCCTTTCGGACTGCCGCGCACCGGCGCCGATTTCCGCATTGAGCATGTGTGCACCGGTATCCAGGAGCCGGCGACCGTAGCCGATCGTCTCGGACACCTGCGTGTCATAGGCGCTGAACCGGTCTTTGCGCCAGTTGACGCGGCCGAACATGAAATTGTGCTCGCTGAAGTTGTATTCCGTCTTCCAGCCGAGTTCGTATGCCTCCGCGGTCGTCTGGTTACTCTCGCTGGAATTGACGGCGATGGCCTTCAGCAGGTGGCTCCAGGGGTCGTTGGTGTAAGCGAGTTCGAAGCCGGCGTTGAGGCTCGAATTCTCCGTATTGCCGCTGGTGGCCAGGTAGCCCAGCGTGGCCTTGCCGGACCACGGGCCTTCGGGAGCCGCTGCGGCACCGGCCGACTCCTGGGCGTGCAGCGGTGCGGCAACGACCAGCAGCGCGACGATTAGCGATTTGCGCAAATACATCCTGCTTCTCCATTCTCGTTTTGACTGATACCCGTCAAGCCGGGGCCGCGTGCCCCGGCATCGGGTGCGCGCCTCGGAGGCGGGGCAAGGAAGGCGCGGGAGTATACCGGCAGCCGCCTGCCTGCACGAGAGCCGAAACAAAAAATTACAAAATAATCATACCGTTCGATCAGTTTCATGGAGCCGTATCCGGAAGCCAGCCATTCGTTATAATCCCCCGTTATGGAGCAACGACAGCTCAGCCCGCTGGACCGGATACTCTCGGGCATCGATAACGCGCTGCGTACCGCCACGGCTGCGCCAAGCCCTTACGCCCGCCCCAATCCCGCCGGAGACCTGCCCGAGGCCTCACTGTCCGAGTCAGAAAGGTCCCACGCGGCCGGGCTGATGCGGGTTAACCATGCCGGCGAGATCGCGGCACAGGGGCTTTACCAGGGTCATGCAGCCGTCGCGCGCGACGCACATATCGAGGCCGATATGCGGCGCGCTGCGGACGAGGAGCGGGATCACCTGGGCTGGTGTGAAGAGCGGCTCCGGGAACTGGGGCAGGCACCGAGCAAGCTCAGCCCTGTCTGGTATGCGGGAGCATTCGCGATCGGAGCGGCGAGCGGGCTGCTCGGCGACAAATGGTCGCTCGGGTTCATCGAGGAAACCGAAAAGCAGGTATCGGCGCATCTGAGCGGTCACCTGGAGCGGCTGCCTGACGAAGACGCGCGCAGCCGCGCGATCGTCGAGCAGATGCGCGCCGAAGAGGAAATCCATGGTGCGAATGCGCGCGACGCCGGAGCCGCCGATTTGCCGCGCCCGGTACGCGCCCTGATGCGCGTTACCGCAAGACTCATGACTGGAACCGCTTATTGGTTATGAGCGGGCAAGACCTGTCGCTCGCCGAACCCGACTGGATTTCCAATAAGAATTACGGACTTAGCTTGCTCTTGCGAGCGTAGTGTATTAAAAGAATGGACGCACTGGTGTCGAGGACCCATTAAATGCAAACCACTGCAAAGACTTTGAGCGATGTACCAGCCATAAATCGGTTCCTGAGTTACTGCCGGGTGCGAACCGTGCCGTCGAAGACGGTGATGATTCACGCGGGAGACCTGCCGGACGTTCTCTATTACATCGTTGACGGTTCCGTCGAGGTGATGATCGAGGACGAAGACGGCAACGAGATGGTGCTTGCCTATCTCAACCGCGGACAGTTTTTCGGAGAGATGGGGCTCTTCTACGAACAGCCGACGCGCAGCGCGTGGGTAAGGACCCGCACCGAGTGCGAGATAGCGGAGATGACCTATCCGCGATTCAGGCAGATCGCCAGCGAAAGCCCTGGGCTCGTATTCGAGCTGGCCACGCAGCTGGCCACTCGCCTGGACCGGACCAATCGCAAGCTCGGCGACCTGGCATTCGTCGACGTCACCGGGCGTGTCGCCCACGCAATTATGGACCTGTGCAACGAGCCGGATGCCATGACCCATCCGGACGGCATGCAGATCAAGGTCAGTCGCCAGGAACTCAGTCGGCTTGTCGGCTGCTCGCGCGAGATGGCCGGCAGGGTGCTCAAGGTACTCGAGGACCAGGGCCTCGTGTCGGCAAGCGGTAAGACTATCGTTGTATTCGGCGCGCGGCCGAATCGCCACAAGGCCTGAAGGAATCCCGGAGCGGCCGGTCTGCTATCGCCCGGTCGACCGGGCGATCTCCGCCCGCATCCGCCCGATCGTCGACGCGTAATCCTTGCTGCCGAAGATAGCCGAGCCGGCAACGAAAGTATCCGCGCCCGCGGCGGCGATAGCGCCGATATTGTCGACCTTTACGCCCCCGTCTATCTCGAGCCGAATCTCGCGGCCGCTCGCATCGATGCGCGCGCGTGCCTCGCGAAGCTTGTCCAGCGCGGTCCCGATGAATTTCTGACCGCCGAAGCCCGGGTTGACGGACATGATCAGGATCATGTCGACCTCGCCGATCAGGTGGTCGAGCCAGGCCAGGGGCGTGGCTGGGTTGAAGACGAGGCCCGCCTTGCAGCCATGTTCGCGCACCAGGGCAAGGCTGCGATGCGCATGCTTGCTAGCCTCCGGATGGAAAGTGATGTAGCTCGCCCCCGCCTGCGCGAAGTCCGGAATCAGCCTGTCGACCGGCTCGACCATCAGGTGCACGTCGATAGGCGCCTCGATCCCGTACCTCCGCAGCGCTTCGCAGACGAGAGGCCCGATGGTCAGGTTCGGGACATAGTGATTGTCCATGACGTCAAAATGGACGATGTCCGCCCCGGCCTCCAGCACAGCGGCCACGTCGTCGCCGAGACGGGCGAAGTCGGCAGAAAGTATCGATGGGGCGATCAGGGGTTCCACGTCGGCTCCGCGCTGTCAGGACACCGGGACTTTACCCAATCACCGGGTGCTTTGCAGCAGTCAGCGAATCGAGCGGTGCACCTTGAGCAATTCATAAGCATTGCGGATATCCCGGGTGCGGCGCTCGGCCGCCGCGAGCTCGGCAGGCGCGGGTTTGCTGGCCGCAATCTTGTCCGGATGATTCCTGTTCATCAGCCGGCGGTACGCTGTCTTGATTTCGTCGTTGCTCGCGGCCGCCGTCACACCGAGTTTCTCGTAGGCCTCGCCGATGCTGCCCGCCACCTGCGTGCGGCCGTTTGCTTTTCCGAAACCGCGCCGCGCCCGCATCAGGGCTTCGAGCTGGGCCAGTTCGACGCGGCTGAGGTCGAGTTCGGTGCACACGGTCCAGAGCATCGAGCGCTCGCGCTGGCTGAGCGACGGTTTCGACAAGGACACCTCGAGCAACAAGCGGATGAACAGGCTGGCGAGATCGACGTTGGCTGCGCTGTCGCGGCGGAACTGGCGCAGCGTCGCCAGCAGGGGGAAAGTCCGCTCCTTGCCCGACTCGAACCATTCGATGGCCTGCCGCGCCTGGGCCGGACTCATGTGCAACCGGCTCATCAGGGACCGGGCGGCGCGGATTTCTTCCTCGCTGACCCGGCCGTCGGACTTCGCCACGTGCCCCATGGTCTGGAACAACGCACGCGTGAAGTACTCGGGCACGTGTTTCAACGCGCGGTCGTCGACCGCCTCCTGCCCGGAGGAGACTCTCTCCGCAAAGCCGCGATCGAACTGGTGGCCCAGCACGAGGCCGATCAGGGCCAGCCACGGCTTACCGGTAGCGAGACCCGCAACCGTGCCCAGCAATTTGCCCCAGACGGGTTTCAAGACGATCCGGTCCCGGTGAATCTCGCCATGCGGCAATGCTAACGTTACGCGGGCCTGATTCCTACATTCGGCCCTTGCGGCCGCTCGCCGTACGGGCCATCATCGCGGCTGCCCTTTCCGGACGGCCACCATTTCGACCGCTTCATGACGTACTCCGAAGGTCTCTACGAAACCAATATCCCGGGGCTGCCGCTGATTGGTCGTGGCAAGGTCCGCGACATCTACGCGGTCGACGAGGATCACCTGCTGATCGTTGCCACGGACCGGCTGTCCGCGTACGACGTCATCCTGCCGGACCCGATACCCGGCAAGGGCGAGATCCTGACTCGCATCTCGACATTCTGGTTCCGGATGATGCAGGACATCATCCCGAACCACCTGAGCGACATGTCGCTGGACGAGGTTATTGGCGACCCCGAGCTTTGCCGCAGGCTGTCGCCGCGAGCCGTCGTGGTGAAGCGTCTCGAGCCGCTGCCTGTCGAAGCCGTAGTCCGCGGCTACCTGATCGGCTCGGGGTGGCGAGACTACCAGCGTACAGGCGCCGTCTGCGGAATCGCGCTGCCGGACGGCATGCAGCAGGCCGGCAGGCTGCCGCGGACGCTGTTCACCCCGGCCACCAAGGCGGCTGCCGGTGAGCACGACGAAAACATCTCATTCGAACAGACCTGCGAACTCGTCGGCAAGGACCTGGCGGGCAGAGTCAGGGACACGGCCATTGCGATCTACGAGAGGGCTTCTGCCTATGCGCTGGAGCGGGACATCATCATCGCCGACACGAAGTTCGAATTCGGCCTGGACACCAACGGCAAACTCTTCGTAATCGACGAAATGCTCACGCCGGACTCGTCGCGTTTCTGGCCGAAGAGCCAGTACCGCACCGGCATCAGTCCACCCAGTTTCGACAAGCAATTCGTACGCGACTACCTGGATACGCTCGACTGGGACAAGACACCGCCGGGACCGCGCCTGCCGCCGGAAATCCTGGACAGGACGGCCGCCAAGTATCGCGAGGCTTTCGCCCTGCTGACCGGCGAGACTCTCGGCCGCACCGGCCACAGTTGAGCCGGGAGCAGGCGCGGGCTGCCCGTTTCATGTGATTTCCTATCGAACTGCCGATCACGCCGTCGCGCGCGCTAATCTACAGTGCTAGGCTGGTAAAGCAATAGACCAGGAGCCCCGGCCATACAAGTCGAACGCCTCATCGAGAAGACGATCTGGAACGATTCGCTCTATGGGCGCGGCCCGGTCGGACGGTCCCTGGCGGTCACCCTGCGCTACCTCTACGCGCTTGTCCGCGACCTGATGCTGGGTCAGCTGACAATGCGAGCCATGAGCCTCGTCTACACGACGCTCCTGTCCATCGTGCCGCTCCTCGCATTCAGCTTCGCGATCCTGAAGGGCCTGGGCGTTTTCAAGCAGCTCGAACCCTATCTGTATGACCTGCTCTCTCCTCTCGGTGCGCAGGGTGAACGAATAACGCAACAGATACTGACACTGGTCGACAACGTACGTGGCTCGGTACTGGGTGGCCTGGGCCTGGCGTTTTTCCTCTACACCGCCATCTCGATGGTCCAGAAGGTGGAGGAAAGCTTCAACTACGTGTGGTACGTCGCCAAGCCGCGCAGTTTCGCACGACGTTTCAGCGAGTACATGATCGTGCTGCTCGTCGGCCCGATGATAATGGTCACCGCGATCGGCATGATTACGACGATACAGAGCAACGCCGTCGTCCAGTACCTGCTGACCAACCCGCAGCTCGGGCCGGTGTTCGTCTTTGGCGGCAAGTTCGTGCCGTACATCCTGATCTCGGCCGTTTTCGCATTCCTCTACATGTTCATGCCGAACACGCGGGTCCGGCTATCGAGCGCGCTTGTCGGCGGCGTGGCGGCCGGCATCATGTGGGCCACCATCGGCGCGCTGTTCGCTGCATTCGTGATCTATTCCGCAAAAAGGCTGGAAATTTATGCAGGCTTTGCGGTCGCTATTACGGCCCTGTTCTGGCTCTACCTGAACTGGCTCGTTCTGCTGATCGGGGCGCAAATCGCTTTCTACCACCAGAGGCCGGCATTCCTGCGCATCGGCCGCCGGGTTCCGAGCCTCTCCAACGCAATGCGGGAGCGGGTCGCCCTGGATATCATGTACATGGTTGGACGTGCCTTCCGCGAACCCGGGCAGTCCGTGACCCTCGGCGATCTCAGTGACCGTTTGCACATCCCCTCCATCGCATTGCACCCGGTAATCAGTGCACTGGAAGATGCGGGCCTCCTGATCGCGACCGAAACCGAACAGGCCTTGCCGGGACGGGAATTATCCCGCATCCGCCTGCGCGAAATCCTGGACGTCGTTCGCGTCAGCGGCGAAACGGGTTCCGACCGTCCACCGATCTGGACAGCGGGAATCGACGAACTCGGCGGCCGCCTGGACAAGGCAATATATGACGTCGTGGGTGAGCGGAACCTCGCCGAGGTGCTGGACGAGACGGAGAAGTCCGAGTCGGCAGCCTGACGACCGGGGTCAGTTGCCGGCGATCGTCATCTGGTCGACCAGTACGGCACCGCAGCGGATGCCGCCGCGCAGATCCTGGTCTCTGCCCACAGCGCTGATGCGCTGATAAAGCTCGCGCAGGTTACCGGCGATCGTAATCTCGTGAACCGGAAATGCGATCTCTCCGTTCTCGATCCAGTAGCCCGCCGCGCCGCGGGAATAGTCCCCGGTCACACCGTTGACGCCCTGCCCGATCAGCTCGAGCACGAGCAGGCCCCGGGTCAGTCCCGCAATCATCTCGGCCTGCCCGGACACGGTCCCCGGCACGACCAGATTATGCGCACCGCCCGCGTTACCGGTTGTCTGGAGCCCCAGCCGCCTGGCAGAGTAGGAACTCAGCACGTAGCCCTGCAGGATCCCGTCCCGCACAATGTCGCGATCCCGAGTCGCTACCCCTTCGGCATCGAACGCGGCGCTGGCCATCGCCTTGGCTATGTGCGGTCGCTCCTGGATCTGAAAGAAATCCGGGAATATTTTTTGCCCGGCAGCGTCGAGCAGGAACGAGGCGCGGCGGTACTGCGCCCCTCCCGCGATCGCGCCGATCGCGTGTCCTATGAAGCCTCGCGCCAGTTCGGGCGCAAACACGACCGGAGCCTGCGTCGTCTTGATCTTGCGCGAGCCCAGGCGCCCGGCGGTCCGCCGTCCCGCCGTTCGTCCGATGACCTCGGCCGGCTCCAGATCAGCCGGGTCTCGCGCCGCGCTGTACCAGTAGTCGCGCTGCATCAATCCGCCCGCCTCGCCGACGACGACGCAGCTCATGCTGTGGCTGGTCTTCGAGATGCTCTGCAGGAAGCCGTGCGAATTGCCGTAAGCGCGGGCCCCAAAATTGCTGGATACGCTGGCTCCCTCCGAATTGCTGATGCGCCTGTCTTCGGCCAGCGCAGCCGCCTCGCAGCTGACTGCGAGAGAAATCGCTGCGTCGACGGGCAGTCGCCAACGATGTGTCAGGTCGAGTTCGGGCAGGTCGTCGCCTGCCATCAACTCTGCATCGGCAAGGCCCGCGCAGGGATCGGCGGCCGTGTAGCGGGCGAATGAAAAGGCCTTCTCGACGGCTTCGCGGATCGCCGGTCTCGAAAAATCGGACGTGCTCGCACTGCCCTTGCGCGTACCTTTGTACACGGTAACCCCGACGCCGCGGTCGTTCGTGTACTCCAGGTTTTCGACGTCGCCCAGCCGGGCCGTCACGCTCAGCCCCACGTCGTGGCTTGCGGCCGCTTCGGCCTGGTCGACGCCGAGCCGCTCCGCTTCGGAGAGGACAAATTCGACGATCTCGCGGAGCTCTGCCTCGTCCGGCTCGTTCTGCTCTGCCGGCTCGCGGCGGGTCATTTCGGTCATGGATTGTCCGATTTCGGAAACAGCAGGCCCGGCAAGCCCCTCACGGGGCCACCGGGCCGGGAGAAAGTGCCGTGCTATTATGCCGCAACGGCACACCACGAACAGCCTTCGCTGCCAAACGCAAATCCATGGATACTCCCCCGAGCAAGAGCGCGAGAAAGCGCGAGACTGTCGCGCTGCAGGAACTGGGAGAACGCCTGATCGGCCTGCCGGAAGCCCAGCTGCGATCGATGGGGCTGAACGACCGGCTGGTCGACGCGCTGATCGCCGCAGCCGGGATCAAGGCACACGGGGCGTTGCGTCGCCAGCGACAGCTCATCGGGAAACTTATGCGCCACGAGGATCCCGAACCGATCCGCCGCCGGCTCGAGGCGCTGGAGGGCACCGGGCGAGCCGCGAAAGCCGATTTCAAGCGGGCCGAAAAGTGGCGCGACGCCCTGGTTGCCGAGGGACAGCCGGCGCTGGCCCGATTCGTCGAGACCACGGGACGCCCGAATCCCGACCTGGAAGCGCTCCTCGACGAGCTGCGGCACGCCAGCGACCTGGTACGCCGACGCAGCATTTCGCGAAGAATTTTCCGGGCTGTCAGCGACGCACTGGGTTCGAGGGTGCAGGACGGGTGCGCCTGAATATACAATTCCGGGTTTCCTCCTTCGGAAGCCGCGGCCCGCGCACGGGGCGCGCCAACCAGTGAAGTAAAGCGATGAGCGCGAAAGTTGGGATCATCATGGGATCTCGCTCCGACTGGGAGACGATGAGCCATGCCAGCGAGATGCTGGACAGGCTCGGCATTTCCCACGAAGTCCGGGTCGTATCGGCCCACCGGACACCCGACCTCCTCTACGAGTATGCCGAGAGCGCGGCAGGCCGCGGCCTGCAGGTCATCATCGCCGGCGCGGGAGGTGCGGCACACCTGCCCGGTATGACCGCGGCCAAGACGCGGCTGCCGGTACTCGGCGTGCCGGTCAAATCGAAGGCGCTGCGGGGTATGGATTCATTGCTGTCCATCGTGCAGATGCCGGCCGGGATACCGGTCGGTACGCTGGCGATCGGCAAGGCGGGTGCAATCAATGCTGCATTGCTCGCCGCGGCGATACTGGGGACGAATGACGCGGCCGTCGCCGCGGCGCTTGACGAGTTTCGGAGCCAACAAACGAGCTCGGTGCTCGCGGACAACGATCCCCGCATATCGTGCGACGAGTAGGCGTCATCGGTGGCGGCCAGCTGGGGCAAATGCTCGGTTTCGCCGGGCGCTCGCTGGATATCGAGTGCATGTTTCTCGATCCGTCGCCGGACGCCCCCGCTGGCAAGGCAGGAACGGTGCTCCGGTACGCATTCGACGATGTGCTCGGCCTGCGCGAACTCGCGGATCAGTGCGAGCTGCTGACCTACGAATTCGAGAACGTGCCCGTCGCGGCCATCGAGGCACTGGGAGCCGACACGACCATCTACCCGCCGCCAGCGGCCCTGCGCAACGCACAGGACCGGCTGGTCGAAAAGAATCTGTTTCGCTCACTCGGTATTCCGACGCCTGATTACCATTCGGTAGATTCTCGCGCCGAGCTTGCGGAGGCAGCGCATCGCCTCGGCTATCCAATGGTCATCAAGACGCGCCGGCACGGGTACGATGGCAAGGGCCAGATGGCGCTGCTATCGCCCGACGACCTCGATGCTGCCTGGCAGTCGCTGGGATCCGCGCCGCTCATTGCAGAGCGCATGATCCGCTTCGATCGCGAAGTCTCGATAATAGGTGCGCGACGTGCCGACGGCGTGACTGCTATCTACCCGCTGACGGAAAACGTGCATCGCGACGGCATACTGCGCACGTCACGGGCGCCCGCGGGATCGCCCGCGCTCAACGCGCTCGCCGCGCGTCACCTGGACGTGCTGGTCGGGGAACTGGGCTACGTGGGGGTCATCGCGTTGGAATTGTTCGTCGTAGGCGACGAGCTGCTGGCCAACGAGTTCGCGCCCCGCGTGCACAACTCCGGCCACTGGACGATCGAGGGCGCGCGCACGAGCCAGTTCGAGAACCACCTGAGAGCGATCCTGGGCCTGCCGCTGGGCGACACGGCTGCAGTCGGCCAGGTCGCAATGGAAAACCTGATCGGCAGGTTTCCCCGCAATCCTGGCGCATTGACGACGGCCGGCTACTACCTGCATGACTACGGCAAGGAGCCGCGCCCCGGCCGCAAGCTCGGCCACGTGACGCTGGTTGCCGGCGACGTCGAGACCCGGGAACGCAGGTTGCGGGCCCTCCAGCAGATGCTGCAGGACCATTAAAGTCCTGATTTTGTGCGGTCCGTTGGCCCGCAGCGGTGGTTTGCGGGTAAACTTGTCCATTCCATGTCACCACTCGAGAGGCTGGGGTACACGCAGGAAATGTCCTACCTCGCACACTTCAAACTGGCTGACCAACCGTTCCGGCTGACGCCCGATCCGGAGTACGTCTACTGGAGCAAGCAGCATGCTCGAGCCAAGGCGTACATGGAATCGACGATCTGGCTGGCCGATGGCTTCGTCGTCATAACCGGGGAAATCGGTTCCGGCAAAACGACACTGCTCCAGTCATTTCTTGAAGAACTCGCCGACGACGTGGTCTGTGCCGTCGTTTCGCAGACCCAGCTCAATGCCACCGAATTTCTTCAGGCCGTACTGACTGAATTCGGCTTCAAACCTTTTAACAAGCGCAAGGTCGAGCTGCTGGACATGCTGAACATGTTCCTGATCGAGCAGTATTCGAGCGGCAAAAAAGTAGTGCTCATAGTCGACGAGGCGCAAAACCTCAGCACCAGGGTGCTCGAAGAGATCCGGCTGCTATCCGGCATCGAAACGCACAAGGAAAAGGTGCTTCGCATCATCCTCGCGGGCCAGCCAGAGCTCAAGGAAACCCTGGAATCGCCGAAGCTCAAGCAGCTGATGCAGCGGGTCCGGCTGCGCTTCCATATTGGCCCGCTGGACAGGCGGGAGATGCGTGAGTACATAGGGCACCGCCTATCCATCGCCGGTCGGGAGGCGCCCGGGCTGTTCGAGGAAGCGTGCTTCGACGTCATACACCGCTACACCGGCGGCATTCCGCGGCTCGTCAACACGCTTTGCGATACCGCGCTGCTCTGTGCATTTGCAGAAGAGCGCCAGTCTGTCGGCATCGCGGACATCGAATCGGCAATAGAAGAACTCGGCTGGCAGGAGCACGAGAGCACGACCGGCCGATTCGCGGCGCTGTCACGCAAAATCGACATAGATCGTCCCAAGCGCTATTTGACACGCATAGAATTGCGCAGCGACGGCGAATCGTTGGGCGAGTATTTTTTCGAGGCCGGCCGCGTAATCGCCGGTCGCTCGCCTGACAACGAGATCTACATCAAGAGCAAATACGTGAGCCGGCACCATGCGCAACTGACCAGTGACGAAACAGGATGCATCGTCGAGGATCTGAACAGTACGAACGGCGTATTCGTCGGCGACGATCGCGTCAAGAAGCACAAGCTCGAGGACGGCGACGTGGTTTCGATGGGCGTCCACGAACTCGTCTATACGGACCTCCGGCAAGCCGAGACCACGGCCGAGGCGCTGCAGCTCGACCAGCCGGTCGAAGAGTCGGCTATCAACGAGACCTGAGATTCAATCGCTGACGTCCGGTTGAAATCGGCGCTCCCGCGTCCGGTGATCGCGGCGCTTCAGGAAAACTACCAGGCCGCCGACCAGGCAACCTAGTCCGACCAGGGAACAAATCGTCGGCCAGTACCAGTGATTCAGGTACATCGACGCCACCAGCGAGATCAGGCCGGCGAGAAGATAGAAATACGGAAGGCTCTCGTAGATCGGTTTGGATACCCACATGCCGGCTGCTCCGGTCGATCCCGATTCGGGGGAATTGTCCACCGCGGCCCTGCGGGAGTCCAGCCGGGCAACCCACTGTTATTCAGGTTTATGTTTTTGCAGGGCTTTCTGACTCAGGCGCGGTTTGACGTAAACAGCCGCAACAGTCGTGCCAGCAGGGAATCGGACAGACCATCGACCGCGAGGTCGGGGTCCGCCTCGTCGCCATCGAATTCAAAGCCTTGCAGATACTGTCGGGTCGTGGCGTCCAGGTCGTGCTCGGTTATGGTGTTGTCCAAGGCGCTTACCCCGGTCGGATACGGAGGAAAGGCAAGCTTAGCTCATCGGCTGCGGCCGGACAGTGACCGCTATCACAGCCGCGCCATGCCGGTGGATATGCGACCCCGTCAGGTCGTACCGCCGACCGTTATCTCGTCGATGCGCAGGCTCGGCTGGCCGACGCCGACCGGCACCGACTGGCCCTCCTTGCCGCAGGTGCCGACGCCGCGATCGAGCTGCAGGTCGTTTCCGACCATCGAGATTCGGCCCAGGACTTCCGGGCCATCGCCTATGATCATCGCGCCTTTGACCGGTCGCGTCACCCTGCCGTTTTCGATCAGGTAGGCTTCGCTCGCGGAGAATACGAACTTGCCGGACGTGATGTCGACCTGGCCTCCGCCGAAGTTAGGCGCGTAGAGTCCACGCTGGACTGAAGCAATGATTTCCTGGGGATCGTGAGGTCCCGGCAGCATGTAAGTATTCGTCATCCGTGGCATCGGAATATGGGCGAACGACTCGCGCCTCCCGTTGCCTGTCGGGCTGACGCCCATCAGCCTGGCATTCAGCTTGTCCTGCATGTAGCCGCGCAGGATGCCGTTTTCCACCAGGACGTTGTACTGGCCCGGCGTGCCTTCGTCGTCGACAGAAAGCGAGCCTCGTCGATTCGGCAAGGTACCATCATCGACAATGGTGCAGAACTCCGACGCAAGGCGCTGCCCTACGCGCCCGGAGAATGCAGAGACGCCCTTCCGGTTGAAATCACCCTCGAGACCATGGCCGATGGCCTCGTGCAGCAGGATCCCTGGCCAGCCGGGGCCGAGTACTACAGGCATGGTGCCGGCCGGAGCAGGGCTTGCTTCGAACTGTATGGCCGCCTGACGTACCGCTTCGCGCGCGAGGTCTATCGCACGGTCGCCTTCGAGGAAGTACTCGAGTCCGAGACGCGCGCCGCCACCCGCGTAGCCCTGTTCGCGGCGCCCCTTGTCCTCGAGAATGACGCTTACGTTCAAGCGCACCAGCGGACGTATATCCGCCGCAAGGGTCCCGTCCGCCGCCGCGACCAGCACGAGGTCGTGTGCGCTGGAAAGGTTGACGATGACCTGCTCGATGCGTTTGTCCAGTTTGCGGGTTTCGGCGTCGATCATCGAGATCAGCCGGGTCTTTTCCTCGTCGGGGATGCTGGTCGTCGGATCGATCGCCGGATAGAGGCTGGCCGCAGGAGCGGTCGGGGCTACCCGAACCGCGTTGACCTCTCCCTGCCGGGCAATGGCGCGCGCCGCCTGGGCCGCCTTCTCCAGCGCCGGCAGGACGAGTTGGTCGGAATACGCGAACCCGGTCTTTTCGCCCGATACTGCACGTACGCCGACGCCCTGTTCGACGCTGAAGCTGCCTTCCTTGATGATCCCGTCTTCGAGCGACCACGACTCCCGGCGGCTCAGCTGGAAATAGAGATCCGCGGCGTCGACCCCGCGCGTATACAAGGTGCCTAGCGCCGAATTCAGGTGCCGCTCGTCGAGGCCGGCCGGAGACAGCACCGTCGAGACGACCGTGCCGAGTGTGTCTGTTTTTTCCTGGGGCAAGATGTCTTCCTTTGTTCCTGTATGCACTGCCGCCTATTGCGTGACCGCCAGGCAGCCGGCAAGTTCGCTCGTTGCGGCAAAACGGCGCGCGTCGGCGACTTCCACGGACGGATCGTCGAACGAACCGTCGATGCCGTAGTAAATCTGCCCCATCTCCTGGAGGGGTTTCTTGAAAATCTGGGAAAAGATCAACAAGGCCGCGGCAACCTGTGGCCCCGCGACGACCGCGCCGACCACCGGCAGCGTATTGCCGACGTTGGCACTGACGATCGCCGTCTGATTGTAATCCCTCTCAGCGAGCCCTGCCCGCCCGACGATACCGACGTCAGCGGCCGGGCCCTCCAGCGACAGGTCACAGGTATAGGCATCCCCATCGTCGACGCGAAACGACCCCCGGATGACGTCGAAGCCCAGGCCCTTTTCGAAAACGTCCCGGAAGTCGAGGCCGAGCCTGCGCGGTAGTGCCACGATACTCATCAGCCCGAATACCCGACCGGCCCCGGGTTCGACCTCGTTCAGCTGGCCTGTACCGATCCGAACGGCAACGCTGCCGTCGAGCTCAGCGACGAAGTCCTCCCGCGGTCCGCCGGTCCAATTGACGTCGATATCCAGCCGCATGCTGTCGCTGTCGATACCGGGGCTGTAATTGAGCCGCCGCATCGTTTGCTCGACATCGTTGCTGACCAGCACGCCCTTGACGTAGCTTCGTTGCCCGGACGGCGTGAACGGATCGACGACCCAGCCCGCTTCGGCCTCGATCGAGAAGCTCGGATCGCTGGTCGTGATACCCGTCGCGTGCAGGCCGTCGGGCGTGCGCGCCAATTCGGCTTCGACAGAGCCGACGAAGCGCTGCCCCAGCCCGAACTCCCGGGCACGCAGCCGTATCGACGGCATCCGTCGCGGATCGATATTGGGCCCGTCGCCGGGCTCATCGCCCCCTGGCAATACGAGCCTTTCCATATCAAGGTCGATCGGCCGATCGCCCTGGAGATCGTAAGGAACGATGGCAGATCCCTTAACATTTGCTCCATCGAACTTCAGCACCCATTCGCTGCCGCCTCGATCCGCGACCACGTGATGTCCCTCGAGGTGCTGTCCGAAGAGGTAGAGGTCATCGACGGTCAGATCGAGTGACCGGACCCTGGACCCCAGCGTTTCGCGTCCGTCTCCCCTGCCAGCAAGCGCCAGCCATTCCGAAAACCTCAACGTTGAGGTGTTACCCTGGATGTGCAGCCCGCGCGAGCCGGGCAGTCCCGGATACTCGCCGCCGAGCGCGATCGTGCCCCGATCGAAGTCCCACCCTCCTGCTTCCCGCCGGAAATTCATACTCCAGCGCACGTCGTCGCTCACGCTTCCGTTGGACGCGATCTGGCCCTCCGACGGAAACTCGATCAGCAGCGCGATCGGCAGGGAAGTTTCTGCAGCCTTGTGTGCAGGTGCGGGGAAGTCGACGCCGATTCCGGACAGGTCGCTGTTGATTGCGATCTGCAGCGGCGCGGTCCCGCCCTCGCGCCGGCGCGGGAATCGTATCGTTGCCGCATACGTTGCCGAGCCGCTGACGCGGTCGCCCAGCGGCAGGCCGAGGTCGTTCACCAAGCCCTGGGCCGTCACCCGGCCCTGGCCTTCCGCTACCACGCTGAAATTCGACGAGCCAGGATCTGCGTTGTGCAGTTCGAAGCTCACTGGCTCTCCCAGGAAGCGCCCGAACAGTGACTCCGACTCGATATTGTCCCGCGTCACGGTCACGATGCCGTTGAGTTCCGAAACCGTCGGTGCGAACCCGAGTATGGCGAGCGTCCCGTCGGTCGCCTGGATCCGCGTCGTAAATGTGTAGTTATCGCGATCCTTGATCGGATAGTTCAGCTCCAGCCTGAACGAGGCCCCGCCCTCCACGTGGACACGCTCGAGCTGACCGCCAAAGACTGTCGCTATCGGGCTCTGCCGTGCGAACTGTCGCACCGACTCGAGCGACCCGCTCGCAAACGCGTCGATTTCAAGCACAGGCTCACGCAGGTCGCGAATATCGACGTGGCCGTCCGTCGCGACGTTGCCGAGGCTGAAGACGCTGTTCTCCCTCGAGTACAGGTGCAAGCCCTCGATGACGACGTTGCCGCTGCGTACGTTCAGGTCGGGCCAGCCGCTGGCGTAGCGCAGGACGGCGTTCTCGACCCTGGCCTCGACCAGGAACCGGCCGTCGCCGGCGTCGAACGGGAACCTGTCCAGCGGGCCGGTGAGCCGCGTACTGCCGTTCGTGACGGTTCCGGATACCAGGGCATTGTCGAACCAGGCATATAGTGCCGGGCTCATGATCCGGTCCGGCAAGAATCGCTTCGCCGACGCTATATCGTGGACGCTCCACTGGCTGTCCAGATCGACTACCGGCGCCGAACCGTCGGCGGGCAATTCGATCTGCAGGCTGATCCTGCTGTCAAAATCCGCGTTGCGCAGCCAGACACTGTCAGACAGCACCGTGATGCCGTCGTCCCCTTGGCGCCAGATCACTGTCCCGACCGCGTCGTCGAAGATCAGCGTTTCCGGCACGTGCTCAGGGACCTCAACGCGCATATTGACCGAATTGATTTCGATGCGGCCGCCGAGCCTGTTGGCCCTGACGGTGCCGGTGAAACCGCGCACGCCCGGCATGGCCTCATGCGCATTCAGGCCGGCTTCGACGAGGTCCGCCGCCACGTCGAAACGCAAGGCGCCGGAGCTGATCTCTGCCAGGTCCAGGCGCAGATCGCGCACTTCTCCCTCCGGCTGGTAGGTCGAGTACAGCGAGAGCAGGCGCTCGGGTAGCCAGGCGCGGAAGTGACTCAGGTCATCGAGATTCAGGTATGACGCGCTGCCGATCAGCGTCTCCAACTCCCCGCCAGGGCCATTGATGAGCTGCAACTGCACCGTCGACTCCGGCCAGTCCGAGCCCGTACCACGCATGCGGAAGTTCTCCGCAGCCAGCAGCCAGCCGCTACCCGTCACCGAATATTCGAGGCGGCCATCGAGGTCCAGCGGCAACGAACCGCTGGAGCCCTCCAGCAGAATGTCGTCAACGGCCAGGTTGACGGTGGCCTTGCTGACGTTTCCGCCCACGAGTTCAAGCCAGATGCTCGCATCGGCCGTTCCCTGCGCAATCGGTGTGACCGGCAATTGCAACAGCCGGGACCAGCCTGGAAGGCCTATCTCGCGCCCCTCGACATAGAACTGCCACACCGAACCGCTACTGTTGTCGCGAAATCTCTGGTCCGCTGACACATCAAGACGGCTACCGAGCAGGCGCGGAAGATCGAGCGACGCTTCGACGAACATCGCGCCTTCGTCTCGCTCCAACTCCATCAGGTCGACCGTGAAGCCGATGATCTCGCCACCGACCGCGGGGCGATAGCTGACGCTGATATCGCGACCTTCGAACGTAATATCGCCGGTCGTAGCGTTCGGTCTGGCGAAGCGTGCGATGATCTCATCGAGCGGCAGCCCCTGCACGGCGAATCCGCCGTCGGCCTGCCGCACCACGTCCAGTTCCGTGTCGCGGACCAGCACCCGATCGGCGACGACAGTCCGGTCGACCAGCAGTCTCACCAGCCCCACACCGATCGTCACTTCGCCGGCTTCGAGCAGCCACCCGTCATCCCGCCGGCTGCTCAGCCTCGCGTCGTAGAAATTCAGCTCCGGTCCACTCAGGCGCCAGCGGGCATTCATGCCGGCGAATCCGACGTCCATCCCGATCGCATTACTGGCCCAGGTCTTGATGTCCTCCTGGTACTCGGGGAGCCGCGGCAAGAGAAGCCGGAACAGGCCGACGGCGACCGCGAGCAGGATGACGATCCCGGCGCCCAGGTAGGTCAGGAACTTCAGCGCTTTTCGCAACAGTTCGGTCATCTCGCTTCGGTGGATCCGTGACCCAATCAGACCAGCACGACGTCGAACTGATCGCGAAGGTACAGCGACTCGGGCTGCAGCCGTATCGTCTTGCCGATCTGCTCCTCGATTTCCGCGAGCCCGGTCGATTCCTCGTCCAGCAGCAGGTCGATTACGTCCTGGTGGGCGAGCACCAGCGCTTCGTCGAACTTGAACTGGCGGTGCTGGCGGAGGATTTCGCGGAAAATTTCGAAACATACCGACGCGGGCGTCATCACGAAACCCCGTCCGTGACAGTTTGGACAACCCTCACACAGGATATGTTGCAGGCTTTCGCGCGTCCTCTTGCGGGTCATTTCGACAAGGCCAAGAGGCGACACGGGCGTTATCTGGTGCCGTGCGTGGTCCCGGGCCATCGTCTGCTCGAACACCTCCATCACCCGGCGCCGGTGGTCCTCCTCCTCCATGTCGATGAAATCGATGATGATAATGCCGCCCAGGTTGCGCAGCCTGAGTTGCCGGGCGATGGCCACGGCGGCCTCTAGATTCGTCCGGTAGATTGTTTCCTCGAGGTTCCTGTGCCCGACATAGCCGCCGGTGTTGACGTCGATGGTCGTCATAGCCTCGGTCTGGTCGAAAATCAGGTAGCCGCCGGACTTGAGCGGTATGCTGCGGTCGAGCGCCTTGCGAATCTCGTCCTCGACACCGTGCAAATCGAAGATCGGTCGGCGGCGCGTGTATTGCTCTATCATGGGCTCGATTTCGGGCAGGAAGCCGGCAGCGAAGCGCTTCATCTTGCGATAGGCCTCCTCCGAATCGACGAGTATGCGTTCGACGTCGCTGGTCACGAGGTCCCTGAGGATTCGGATAGGCAGCGGCAAGTCTTCGTGCACGAGATTGCGAATTTCGGTCGCGGCTGCCTCACGCTGAACCACAGACCACAGTTTGCGCAGGAACTCGAGGTCCGCGCGCAGCGCATCCCGGCTCGCGCCCTCGGCTGCCGTTCGTACTATGACGCCTCCCTCGCCCGGCTCGTTGTCGAGTATCGAGAGCGTCTCGCTTCGCAGCCGGCCCCGCTCCTCTTCGTCTTCGATTCGGGCGGATACGCCCACGCCGTTGCCTTTTGGCAGCAGCACGAGAAACCGGGAAGGCAGGGTGATAAAGGTCGTCAAACGGGCACCTTTGCTGCCCAGCGGGTCCTTGACGACCTGTACGAGAAGCTCCTGGCCCTGGCGCACGAGGCTGCGGATGTCCGGCAACGACAGCCCTTCGTCGTCACCGTTCTCCGGCCCGCTGCCCGTGATGCCCGATGCGTGCAGGAAGGCTGTTCGATCGAGGCCAATGTCCACGAAGGCGGCCTGCATGCCCGGCAGCACGCGCGAGACCTGGCCCTTGTAGATGTTGCTGATGATGCCGCGGCGCTTGGTGCGCTCGATGTATACCTCCTGCAGGACGCCGTTCTCTAGGAGCGCGGCGCGCACTTCCCGGGGCGTCACATTGACCAGTATTTCCTCGCGTGGTGATTCGTCTGTCACGATTGATGGTTCCCGGCGCCGGTCCGTGGCAATAGATCTATGCCGGCCGCCTCCAGCAGCGCGGCCGTTTCGAATACGGGCAGTCCGACGACACCCGAGTAGCTGCCGCGGACCTCTGCCACGAAAATCCCGCCGAGACCTTGCACGGCATAGGCGCCCGCCTTGTCCGCCGGCTCTCCGCTCTGCCAGTAACGGGCGGCCTCGTCCGTGCTTATGTCCCGGAACCGCACGAACGAGCGCGACAGCGAGCACCGCGTCCGGCCATCGTGTCGGACCGCGACACCGGTCAGCACCTCGTGGGTCCGCCCGGACAACGCGGCGAGCATCCGCAACGCGTCGTCCCTGCTAACTGGCTTGCCGAACACCTCGTCGCCGAGAACGACGACCGTGTCGGCGCCGACTATCACTTCGGCACCGCGGGCCGCCTCTGCCTTGGCTACCGCAAGCCTCGTGACCATGTCGGACGCCGTTTCCATGCCGAATCTCGCTTCGTCCACGTCGACGCCGCCGCTACTGAATTGCAGGCCCAGGGCCGCGAGAATTTCCCGACGTCGTGGCGAGCCCGAGGCGAGGTGCAGTGTCCGTCTGAGCATCAGCTGTTCCGTTCCTCAGGCCCGATGGTATGGATGGCCTTCCAGCATCGACCAGGCTCGATACAACTGTTCGGCGAACAGCACCCGTGCGAGTCCATGGGGCAAGGTCAGCCGGGACAATGACCAGCGCAGGTCGGCGCGCTGCAGGCAGTCCCCTGCCAGACCGTCCGGGCCGCCGATGACGAAGCAGATGTCACGGCCGCCGGACAGCCATGCCGACAGCTGCCGGGACAGCTTTTCGCTGCTCCACTCGGTGCCTCGCTCATCCAGGGCGACGACCTGCTCGTCGCCGCGGACCTCGGCGAGTATGCGCTGTCCCTCGTTGGCGATGGCGTGCTCGGCGGCTCGCCCCTTGCCGCGCTGGGCGGTCGCAAGCGTCAGCAGGCGGAACTGCCAGGCTCGCGGCAGCCGCTGCGCATAATCGTCGAAGGCCTGGTCGACCCAGCCGGGCTGACGGTCGCCGACCGCGATGAGCCGCATGTGCAAGCGTCACCCGTTCTTGGCCAGGACATCACCGGACGGGCGTATCGACCAGAGTTTCTCCAGGTTGTAGAACTCGCGGACCCGGGGGAGCATCACGTGCACGAGCGCATCCTGCAGGTCGATCAAAACCCACTCGCTGCCGCCCTCGCCCTCGATACCCACCGGCCGCTGGCCGGCTTCGCGGGCCTTGTTCGCGACCGCGTCGGCCAGCGCCTTGACGTGCCGATTCGACGTCCCGCTCGCGATGATCATGTAGTCCGTCACCGATGTCATGTCGCGTACATCCAGGGTCACGATGTCCTTTGCCTTTACGTCTTCGAGGGCCTGCACCACCAGTTCACAGAGTTTGTTGCTATCCATTCACCATCCCGTTCATTTTCCAAATCCGTGTCGATCAGCGCCGCCCGGTGTCGCCGTCAGGCGCCTGGTAGCAGCCGCTGTCGCGAATGATGTCCCGCACCAAATCCGGCATCAGAAAACGGGGGTCCCGCCCTGCTGCAACGAGGGCCCGGATTTCCGTCGATGAGATCTCGAGCTGCGTGACATCATGTATATAGATGTGGCCGGACTTGGACTGATGCAAGTCGCCTACCCGGTGAGTGCCTCGATCGGCGAGCAGCTCTCCCAGCGGCCCCATGTCGGGAGCGCGCCATCCGGGCCGATGGGCCACGATGATGTGCGCGAGCTGCAGGATCTCGCGCCACTGGTGCCAGCCCGTCAGGCCCAGGAACGCATCCATCCCGATAATCAGGCCCAGCGGGCGCAGCGGGAACTCGCTGCGCAGCGCGGCCAGCGTGTCGACCGAATAGGACGGTCCTTCGCGCTGTAATTCGCGATCGTCCACGACGAAGCCCTGCTGACCGGCCGTTGCCGCCTTGACCATGGCGAGCCGGTCGCTGCCGCTCGCGTGCGGCGTGCCGCGATGCGGCGGGATACCGCAGGGGACGAAGCGCACCTCCCCGAACTCCAGCGACTGCAGCACCTCGAATGCGGTGCGCAGGTGCCCGTAGTGGATCGGGTCGAACGTGCCGCCGAAAACACCCATGGGCGTCATCGCGTGGCTCCTCCTGGACCGGCGAACTTCGTCACGCCGCAGCCCTCGCCCCGGCCGCCAGCTGCCAGATGATGTTCGTCAGGAGTTGCCATGCATCGCCGTCCGACTGTCCCTTCGCCGCCGCATCGGCCTCGCGGCCGGCCTGGATCAGGCGATGCAAATCGGACAGGCGGTGCCGTCCGACACAGGCGCGCACCAGGTTTTCGCGGTTCTTCCAGACGCCTGCACGTTGCATTGCCGAGCCGAGGTTGGTGCCTTGCTCGATCGCCGCAGCCAGTTTTGCCAGGACCCGCAGCTCGCGGGTCAGCGCCCAGACGACGACGACGGCATCGATGCCTTCCGCACGCACGCCGGCGAGAATGCGGAGCGCCCTCCGAACGTCGCCCGCCAGTGCCGCGTCGGCCAGCTGGTAGACGTCGAAACGACTGCTGTCTGAAACTGCCGCAACGACATCGTCAGCGCTGACCGCGCCATCGCCGTGCAGCAAACGCAATTTTTCGATCTCCTGGTCCGCGGCGAGGAGATTGCCTTCGACGCGATCCGCAATCATCCGCACCGCGTCCGGATCGGGACGGAGTCCGCGGCTCCGCATGCGAGCATTGATCCACCCGGGCAGTTCCCGTAAGCCCACGGGCCAGACCTGGACGAACCCGCCGCGCGACTCGACCGACTTGACCCATTTCGCCGACGCTGCATTGCGATCCAGTTTCGGCGCGCTGATTACAAAGACGATATCGTCGCCTGCCCGTTCCGCCAGCTCCGTGATTGCGGCACCGCCGTCCCGCCCCGGCTTGCCGGTCGGCAGTCGCAGCTCGACGAGACGTCGTGTCGCAAACAGCGACAGGTTGCTGCCCGCCCCGGCAAGCTCCCGCCAGTCGAACCCCGCCATTTGCACGTACAGATCGCGGTCCGAGTAGCCTTGCTCGCGGGCCGCGCCGCGAATTGCGTCCAGGGCTTCCTGGACGAGCAGCGGCTCGTCGCCGGAAACCAGGTAACAGGGCAGGAGCGGCTGCTTGAGATGGCCGGGAAGCTTGTTTGCCGGAATTTTCACGCAGGAAAAAGCCCGAAGATCAGGTCCCGATCATACATGCCGGGCTTGGGGCCAACCACCCGCGGCTCAGGCCGCATCCAGTTGTTCCAGGCCTATGGACTCGCCCTCCAGCAACACCGGTATTCCCTCCGCGACCGGATACAGCAGCTTGCCGTCGTCGGTGACGAGCGCTTCGTCGAGCCCTGCCTCCAGGACGGCCCCGTCGCGATTCCTGACGCGACGATCGGCGATGGCTGCATTCAGCTTCCGCAGGACATCGGGCTTCGCCGGCAGCAGGTCGCGGTGGGTAACCGGGCAGCACAGTATCGACAGCAGGCGTTTATCCATATGGAATATTAATTCTTTAATTACAATAATTTGTGGGCAGTTTTGTTATGTTATACCATTTTGGGTCGCGGTCACCGCCGGCCTTCGGCTGCGGTCCCGAAACGGCAGCTACAGCATAACGGCAGGCGCGCATGGATAACAGCACCCCGGACTCCGGACCCGTACTCGACAAGCTGGCCATCGGCCTGTCCGGGCTGTGCCTCGTGCATTGCCTGGCACTGCCCTTGCTGATCGCCGCCGCCCCGTTCCTCGGCGAATTGAGCCAGGGACACCTGCACGCACAGATGCTCGTGGTCATCCTGCCGCTCAGCACGATCGCGCTGGCCATGGGTTTCCGGCGCCACCAGAATCGATGGATCATCGCCTGGGCCACGCTCGGCATGCTGCTGCTGGTTCTCGGCGGCACGGTGATGCACGCGGAATTCGGCCTGATCTGGGACCGTGCGTTCACAATGACGGGTTCCGTCGTACTCGCGGTCAGCCACTGGTTCAACAGCCGCCTCGGCAGACGGCATGCCCGGAGGCCGGTCCGGGATCCGGCGACACCGGCTGATTAGACAGCGCGGTCCGTGGGCCCGAGCTGCCGCAGGATGTCGTCGCGCCGCATGCGCTCGAGCAGTAGCGCCACGCGGCCACGATCGCGCGCAGCCGGGCGAAAATCCGGCGCGAGCAGCAGGCAACGACTTATGAGCTTGACGGCCTCGATTTCCCTGGCTGCGTCGAGCAGGTAGCCGAGATAATCCTGCGCGTAATAAAGCGCGGCGTCGTACCGATCCCAGCCCAGCATCTGCTCGAAGAGCCAGCGGCGGTCGGCGTCCGGCTCCTGCGACGATCCGAGAAATTCCGCAATGTGAGCCAGGCCTCCGTCGAGGTTACCCCGACTGATCATGCCGTATGCATGGTCGAGCGCCACTTTCCGGTCGTTGACCACTGCCACGGCTTCGTGCCTTTCGGCGCGCAGCAAACCGCCGATGTCTCCCGCGGCGGCGACGCGCCCGGTCAGCGAAAAGCAGAGAAACATGGCGTATAGCCAGGCCAGCTCGCCTATGGCCGCCGGCAAGGCGGCGCGCGACAGCCACGCGGCGAGCAGCAACGCCAGCAGGGTACCGGCGGGCGCCAGCAGGTAAGCCCATCCGGCGATACGAACGAAATTGCGCCATGCCAGCGGGTTGAGAGACTCCAGCGGCGAATGAGTGATCGCCAGCACGCCGATGACCGCCGGGGTCACGAACAGGACAGCCACCCCGACCCAGATTGCCGCGGCAGGCGAGAAACGATCGGCGAGCAACAGGTCGCCCCAGGCGACGAGTCCGAAGACAACCAGTGGAAACAGGCTCCAGAAGTTCTCGACCCAGTTGAACAGCTCTATGCCCGGTGTCGGCACCTCGCGCCTCTCGGCCCGCGCCTCGAGCAGGTACAGCAGGTACCGGAACAAGGCCGGTATCGTGACGACAAAAAGCCAGATGCCCAGGAGGCCCGCCGCCAGCGCCAGCTTGGCCAGCACGAAAAACCCCAGCAATGCCAGCAGCGCGCCGGTATCCCGCACCGGCCAGAGCATCTCGCGGATGAATTCAGCCGGCGTCATGCCTGTCGCGATCCCGGGTCTCGTCCGGCACGGGATCGTAGCCCGAACCGCCCCACGGATGGCAGCTTAGAATGCGTTTCAGGGCCAGCCAGCCGCCGCGAAACGCGCCGTAGCGCCGCAGTGCTTCCTCGGCGTAGGCGGAACACGTGGGCTGGTAACGGCAGTTCGCGCCGAGTAGCGGAGATATCGCGTTGCGATAGAGCCAGACTATGCCGAGCAGCGGCCAGGCAAAGAGCCTTGCCAGCGGACCGGGCCTCATGCGCTGCCCTCTGCCTCCGCCGCCATTCGCCGAATAGCCTTGAGCATTGACGCGAGCCCGTTGCTGCGGGTCGGGCTCAGGTGCTGCTCGAGTTGCAGCGCCTGGATGAATTCCGGCGGCGTCGCCAGTATCTCGGCCGGTTTCTTGTCGCTGTATATGCGCAGGAGCACGGCGATCAGCCCGGACACGATCGCCGCGTCGCTGATTGCTCGAAACCGGATTCGCTCGCCCGAGCGCTCTGCGACGAACCAG
>Ga0224505_10000082_pt1 | contig 70400 bp, 71 predicted proteins | sample SF_Jan12_sed_USG_FD_169102 | JGI IMG/M metagenome (GOLD analysis project Ga0224505, IMG submission 169102) | Sediment microbial communities from San Francisco Bay, California, United States - SF_Jan12_sed_USGS_4_1 | ecosystem: Environmental > Aquatic > Marine > Sediment | place: USA: California...
CACAGCGCGCAGCATGCGCGGCAATTGACCGCGGTACTCGAACGCTTCGGCATCGAACCCGATCAGCGTCTCACCGCAGACGATCTGGCCGGACTGCCGCTGCCCGAGCGTTTATGGGAATAAACTTTTAAAATCAATTACTTATAATAAACGCTCTCGCCGGCCGGCCGGGGCGTTTTTAACGCCACCGCCGCATGCGTTACACTGCAAACCCGCATTTGTTCTGATTACACCCCGGCAACTTTCCGCCCGATGCATCATTCCCGTTTCCGCATGGTCAATCCGCCATGGTGAATCCAGCCGCTGCCGCGCGTCGCGCGTTGCCTTCGGTGGATCGCCTGCTCGGCAGCGCCGCGGTCGCGCCGCTCATCGACGCCTACGGGCGCAGCCGCGTAACGGAATCACTGCGCAGCGCGCTGGACGCCGAGCGCATCCGGCTTGTTGCCGAAGACGCAACACCGTTTGACGAAGTACGCTTTTTCGCCGGCTGTGCCGCGGCACTACAATCCGGCGCGGCGCCGTCACTGAAACCCGTTTTCAACCTGACCGGCACGGTACTGCACACCAACCTCGGCCGCTCGGTCATGCCGCAATGCGCCGCCGATGCCGTGATGGCGGCGATGACGCGGCCGGTCAACCTCGAATTCGATCTGACCACCGGCGCACGCGGCGAACGCGACAGCCATGTCGAACGCTGGCTGAAGCAACTCACCGGCGGCGACAAAGCAGTCGCAGTCAACAACAACGCCGCCGCGGTCTACCTCGCACTGAATACCCTGGCGCTGCGCCGCGAGGTGCTGGTGTCGCGCGGCGAACTGATCGAAATCGGCGGGTCCTTCCGCATTCCCGACATCATGTCGCGTGCAGGCGTCAAACTGGTGGAGGTCGGGACCACCAACCGCACCCACCTGAAGGACTACGCCGACGCGATCACGCCGCGCACGGCGGCGATCATGAAGGTCCATACCAGCAACTATGTGGTGCAGGGTTTCACCGCCGCTGTCCCCGAAACCGATCTCGCGAAACTCGCGCATGCGCATGACCTGCCGTTCATTGTTGATCTGGGCAGCGGCACGCTGGTCGATCTCGCACAGTACGGCCTGCCGCATGAACCGACACCGCGGGAAGCACTTGCCAACGGCGCCGATGTCGTCACCTTCAGCGGCGACAAACTCCTCGGTGGACCGCAGGCCGGCCTGCTGGTCGGCCGCAAGGACCTGATGGCACGGATTGCAAAGAATCCGATGAAGCGCGCGCTGCGCCTGGACAAGGTGTCGCTGACGGCACTGGATGCCGTGCTGCGACTGTACCTGCATCCGGAACGGCTGCAGCACGAACTGCCGGCACTGCGCATGCTCAACCGCACGGCTGACGAGATTGCTGCACAGGCGGCACGCGTGTTGCCGGCAGTCGCCGCGGCGCTGGGCGATCGGTGGCGCGTGACCGTCACTGACTGCAAAAGCCAGATCGGCAGCGGCGCCCTGCCCGTGGATTCATTGCCCAGCACCGGCCTGGCAATGACACCTGCACTGAAGAAGAAGGGAAATGTCGGCGTACTCGCGTCAGCCTTCCGCGAACTGCCGGTACCGGTGGTCGGCCATATCAAGGACGGCACCCTCATCCTCGACCTGCGTTGCCTCGATCATGAAGGTGAATTCGTGGAACAACTGCAACATCTGAATGTCGGCAAAGCATGATCGTTGCCACTGCAGGTCATATCGACCACGGCAAGACCTTGCTGGTCAAAACCCTTACCGGCACCGACACCGACCGTCTGCCCGAAGAAAAAGCACGCGGCATTTCCATCGACCTCGGTTTTGCCTACCTGCCACTGGACGGCGGCGGCCTGATCGGCTTTGTCGATGTGCCCGGTCATGAACGCTTCATTCGCAACATGCTCGCCGGTGTGTCGGGCATCGATTTCGCGCTGCTGATCGTCGCCGCCGATGACGGCTTGATGCCGCAGACCATCGAACACCTGCAGATCCTCGACCTGCTGCATGTCAGCCGCGGCGCGGCCGTCATCACCAAAATCGATCGCGTTGACGCCGCGCGCGTCGATGCAGTACGCCAGCAGGTGCAGAACCTGCTCGCGCCGACACGGCTTGCGGGCGCGACCATCCACGCTGCGTCCGCAGTCAGCGGCACCGGCATGGCCGAACTCAAGACCATGCTGTTGAACGAAGCCACGACGCAGAACCGGCGCAGCGCGCAAGGCCAGCATCTTCGCTACGCAATCGACCGCGCCTTCAGCGTCGCCGGCAGCGGCACCGTGGTCACCGGCACCGTATTCAACGGCACCGTGCGTCCCGGTGACAAACTGGTGATTTCGCCCGCCGGCAGCGAGGTGCGCGTGCGCGGCATCCAGATCCACGGCAAGGCCGCCGAACAGGCCAGCGCCGGTGAACGCTGCGCACTCAACCTGACGGGCACCGATGTCGAGTCCGTGCGTCGCGGCGACTGGGTCATGGCCGCGCCCATTCATCGCCCGACACGGCGGCTCGATGTACGGCTGAATGCGCTTGCTGCAGGCGCGCAGCCGCTAAAGCACTGGACTCCAGTACATCTGCACCTCGCCACGGCAGACGTCACCGCGCGTGTGTCGCTGCGCCGGGGCGAGGCGCTGTCGCCCGGCGCGGGCAGCATCGGCCAGCTGGTACTCGATGAGCCGGTTTCGGCGCTGCATGGTGACCGTTTCATCCTGCGCGACCAGTCGGCAATGCGCACCCTCGGCGGCGGCGTGGTCATCGATCCCGCACCGCCGGCGGCTCGCCGCAGCAAATCCCGCGATGCGACGCTGACCGCGCTTGAATCCGCCGACGCCGGTACCGCACTCGCGGCACTGACTGCGGGCGAGCGCGCCGTCGACCTCGCGCATTTCGAAGCCATATTCAATCTGCTGCCTGACGTTGCTGCCGCCATCTACGCGAGCGCTCAGCTGATCCCGCTGGGCAAGGATCATCGCATTGCAATCACGCAACAGCGCCTCGCTGCACTGCACGACGCAATCACGCGACAGGTACTCGCCTTCCATCAGGCACAGCCACAGGCGCCGGGCATGGAAAGCGAAACCCTGCGCAGCGAGCTTGCACCGGATCTCGACACCGATGCATTCGGCCAGGTGCTGCGGCTGCTCGCCGACCAGAAGAAGATCGAGATTCACAGTTCGCTGGTGCGCAAACCCGGCCATGACACCACCGCCAACAGCGCCGACGCGCAACTGTGGGAAACCGTGCAGCCGGCGCTCGCCGCGGCCGGCTTCAATCCGCCGCCGTTGCGCGAGCTTGCGCCGCAACTGAAACTGAAGGACGCGATCCTCAAGGATTTCCTCTATCGCCAGATGAAGGCCGGCAATCTCTACCGCGTGGGTACCGAACGGTTTTACCTGAAAGCGACCATGGCCACGCTGGCCGCAACCGCACAGGCAACCTGGGCCAAGCAGGCGAACGGTCTGTTTACCGCCGCGCAGTACCGCGACGCCACCGGCATCGGCCGCACGCTGGCGATCGAAATCCTCGAAACACTGGACTCGCTGATGATCACCCAACGCGTCGGCGATGCGCGCAAGATGCGCAAGGATTTCGCACCGATACTCGGCGCTGCCGAGCCGGCACCCTCGCCTCCGCCGGGCACCGCGGCAAAACCGCAGCCGCAGAAGCCGGCCGCACACCGGCCCCAGCAGCGCCCGCCGTTCCGCAACAAACGTTATTGAAGGGACCCCATGTCCACCAGCTTTGATGTCATTGTAATCGGCGAAGGCATTGCCGGACTCACCGCAGCCGGCGCGCTCGCCCGCCATGGTCTCAACGCCGCGACGTTTGAGCAGCAGATCTTCGGCGGCCTGGTGCTCAATGTGAACGAACTGCATCCCGCCCCTGCCGGTGCCGAGGCAGGCGGCGCCGCCTTCGCCGCGGAAATGACACAGGCCAACGCCGATGCCGGCGTCACCAGCGTCCAGGAACCCGTCACCGCAATCAGCGCCAGCAATGGCAAATTCACCGTCACGACCGGGAGCGGCAGTTATGTGGCCAGACAGATCGTCGTCGCCAGCGGCGCGCGACTGAAAACACTGGGCATTCCCGGCGAAGCCGAGTTCGAAGGCCGCGGCGTGTCGAAGTGTGCAGACTGCGACGGCCCGATGTTCCAGAACGAAACCGTCGCCGTGGTCGGCGGCGGTGATTCGGCGCTGCAGGAAGCATTGGTGCTAAGCCAGTACTGCGCGAAAGTGCACCTGATTCACCGCGGCAGCGCATTCAGTGCGCAGCCGCATTTCATCGAACAGGTCAAAGCCAGCGACAAAATAGTACCGTGCTTCGGTACCACGGTCGAAGCCGCACTCGGCGGCCAGATGGTGGAGAAACTGCGCATTCGCACGGCCGCCGGCAGCGAAGAAATTCCCTGCGCCGGCCTGTTCGTCTACATCGGCCTCGAACCGAACAACGCGTTCCTGCCGGCCGACGTGCAACGCAACGCCAACGGCTTCATCACCACCGGTGACGCGCTGGAAACCTCGGTTGGCGGCATCTGGGCCGCAGGCGCGGTCCGCGCCGGCTGTGGAGGCAGCCTCGACGACGCAATGGCCGATGCCACGCGCGTGGCCGATGCCATCGCCGTGCGCCTGAAATAGCGCCGGCGTGCTCGCAGACCCCGGTTCAGTCCTCTTCAGGTGCCCCCCAAGGGGACTTGCTTCGCGGCGCGCCCACGCCCAGCCGCTTCCAGCCGGCATGGCCGAGCCGGCGCAGCGTGTCGATGTTGGCCTCGTAAATCCGCGTCGTGTCCGGATGGCTGTCCACCGCACGCGTGATGCTGGACTCGCGCAACAGGTGCAGCATCGGGTACGGCGAACGGTTGGTGCAGTTCGTGACATCGGCCGTGTCGGTGCCGGCAAACTGATACTGCGGATGAAAACTCGCCACCTGCAGCACGCCGCCCAGCCCGAGCTCCTCCAACAGCGCCTCGGCGAGTTCGAGAAAATCGTTGTATTCAAAAAAATCCTGCAACACTTGCGGATGAATCAGCAGCGTAGTCTCGGCGTCACGCTCATCCGCCGCGGCCAGCCATTGCAGTTCGTCGGCCAGTGCCCGCAGCAGAGCCTCGGGCGTGGTTGCAGCGCTGACGATGTAGCGGACGCGGTCTTCCTGGTACGGCGTGCGCGCATACGGACACAGGTTGAGTCCGATCACGGCCAGCTCCAGCCAGTGGCGGGTCGCTGCGATCACGGTTTCATCACGGGTCGTCATTGCAACACTTTCATCATCGCCGCACAGTAACCAGCCATGGCACTCAACGCAACCATCTTCAAGACCGAGCTGACCATCAGCGACATGGATCGCGGCCATTACGCGACCCACGCGCTGGTGCTCGCTCGCCATCCTTCCGAAACCGACGAGCGCATGATGGTGCGGCTGCTGGGGTTTGCACTCAACGCCGATGACGCACTCGCCTTCGGCAAGGGCCTGAGCAGCGAAGACGAACCTGCGCTGTGGCGCAAGGACCTCACCGGCGCCATTGAGCTGTGGATCGACGTCGGCCTGCCCGACGAAAAAACCGTACGCAGGGCCTGCGGCCGCGCCGCACAGGTCATCCTCTACGCCTACGGCCGCGGTGCTGAGCGCTGGTGGGAAGACATGCGCAGCGCGCTGGCGCGGCCGGACAACCTCACCGTCATCGACCTGCCGTTTGCCGCGACCCAGGCACTGGCAGCGCTGGCCCGGCGCAACATGGCGCTCCAGTGCACCATCCAGGACGGCACGGTATGGCTGACCGACGGCGACAACACCGTGGAGATCGCACCCGCAGTGCTCAGCGCCGCACGCAAGCCGTAAAAAAACCGCCGGTCGCAACCGGCGGTTTATGTCATCGAAGTTCGATCTGCGTGTTACTTCTTCACGCCCTTGGCCATGCCCAGGTCGGTAAGAATTTCGGTGTAGACCTTTTCCTCGGCGTCCAGATCCTTGCGGAATGCGGCCGCATCGGCATAGGCGTCAAACCAGCCGTACTGGTCCAGTTGTTTTTTCCAGGAATCGGTTTTCACCATCTGACCCAGCGTCTTGTTCCAGTAGCTCACCACTTCCGGTGATACGCCCGGCGGCGCAAACAGTCCGCGCCAGTGCAGTATGGCCACATCGATGCCCATCGAGCGCCAGGTCGGCACCTTGGCCAGTTCGCCCGGCAGCGGATTCGGCGCTGACACCGCGATCACGCGCGCCTTGCCTGCCTTCACCTGTTCCATCGCTTCCGACAGCCCGGTCGAAATCACCGGCACATGGCCGCCGAGCAACTGGATCATCAGATCGCCGCCGCTCTTGAACGCGACCACCTTGATTTTTTTCGGATCCACGCCCGAAGCCATGATCGGCCGCAGGATGTTCATCTGGTCGTTGCTGGGCACCGTGCCGACGCCGAACACCACCGAATCCGGATTCTGTTTCAGCTTGTCGAAGATGTCCTTCGGCGTTTTGTACGGCGAGTCTTCGCGCACCACCCAGGCAATGTATTCGGTGATCAGGCGGCCGATCGGCGTCACGTCGCGGTGTGTCAGTTGCGTGGTACCGACAATGCGGTTGACGTAAATACGGTTTGATTCCACGTAGAGCACGTGGCCGTCGCCCTTTTTCTGGTTGACCTGTGCGCGCGCAACATTGCCGCCGGCGCCGCCGACGTTCTTGATGACGAAATTCTCTGGAAACAGCTTGGTCTCGCGCAACGCGGTTTCGAGCGCGCGACCTACGGTGTCAAGGCCGCCGCCGGCGCTGCCTGCGACCACCATTTCCACCGGCTTCTCCGGGTAGCCTGCGGCCAGCGCCGCATGTCCTGCCATGGCCAGGGTGCCGGCCAGCACTGCGGCAAACCACTTTGCTGAATTCATCACATCCTCCTGATTCTGGTTTTTGAACGCAGCGAAAGTATAGCGCGGGCATGACACAGCGCCGGTCCAAGCACCACAGTCTGGAACCGGATTTCGCGCGCACGCCGCGACGCTTTACAATGACAGTCGCGCAATACGGAACAACGGAAGGGAATCGCTCCCGGTGGGGCGGCCGGACTTCAAACCCGGTAGGGGCCGCGAGCGGTCCTGTGTGGGTTCGACTCCCACTCTCTTCCGCCACCAACAGGCCGCACCACGCGGCAGCGCCCCCGACGGCGCTACGGCAGGAGAACCACGATGAGCTTCGCCAAACAATTGGCTAATAAAATCAATGAGTTAAAATATTCCTCTCTGCCTGCCGACGCAGTGCACTGGGCGAAAATCGGTATTCTCGACACCGCCGGCGTGACACTCGCCGGCGCGGCAGAGGACTGCACGCGCATCGCGCTGGGCGCCACCGGTGCCGGCAGCGGACCTGCCCTGGTCTTCGGCCACGCGCGGCGCATCGGTGCACTCGATGCGGCACTGGTCAACGGCACTGCGTCGCATGCGCTCGATTTCGACGACTGCAACAACACCCTCGGCGGCCATCCTTCCGCACCGATATTGCCTGCGCTGTTCGCGCTCGCCGACGAGATCGGCGCCACGGGACAGGATTTCATCGCAGCCTACGTTGCCGGTTTTGAAACCGAATGCAAGCTTTCGCTGGGAGTTAACTTTTATCAGTACACGAAAGGCTGGCATCCGACTGCGACGCTGGGGGTGTTCGGCAGCGCCGCAGCCTGCGCGCATCTGCTGAAACTCTCCGTGGAGCAAACCGCCACCGCACTGTCGATCGCCGCGTCGTTTTCCAGCGGCGTGAAATCCAACTTCGGCACCATGACCAAACCGCTGCACGTCGGCCACTGTTCACGTAACGGCCTCTATGCGGCACTGCTGGCGCGCGACGGCTTCACCGCCGGACCGCAGGCCTTCGAACACAAGCAGGGTTATTTTGAAGTCTTCAACGGCGCCGGTAATTACGACATCGACAAGATTCTGCCGGACTGGGCCGACCCGCTGGACATCACGCGCCCCGCCATCGCAATCAAGTCCTATCCCTGCTGCGGCAGCACCCATCCCGCGATCGACTGCATGCTGGAACTGGTCCACAAACACAAGCTGACACCGGACAACGTGGCGAAAATCGAATCCTGGACGCATCCGCGCCGGCTGGAACACACCAACCGCCCCGATCCGCAGTCTTCACTCGACGCCAAGTTCAGCGTGCAGTACACGCTGGCGCGCGCGTTGAACGACCGCACGGTGAAGATCGAACAGTTCGAAGGCGACACCTGGAAAGACCCGGCCACGCGCGCGATCCTGCCGAAAATCCATTCCACCACCTACACCACCGCGCAGTTCCCCGCCGAGAACCATTTCGGCGCCGAAGTGAAGGTCACGTTGACCGACGGCCGCGTGGTCAGCGCCAAGACCGACCAGGCGCTGGGCCGCAGCGTCGACAAACCGCTGCCGGCGGACAAGCTCAAGGAAAAATTCGACAACTGCGCCGCACGTGCGCTGTCCGCCGACAATGTCGCTCGGCTGTATGCAGCGATCCAGGATTTCGAGAACGCGAAAGATGTGCGCGAAATTGCGAAGCTGGCAGCGGGGCGCGGCGGGCCGAAGCGGGCCGCTGCCTGATACCGCGCTCCAGGCGCCGCAACCCGACATGTAGCGCAGCGCGTGCGGGGCCCGATCAGCATCCGGATTCCGCATTGCGTCACCTTGACACTGCACCACCTTGCGCTCTAAATTCAAAGGCTTCCGTGGTATTCCGTTTTACTTCCACACTCCCCTGAGTCCAATAAATGAACAGTTATGACGTAATCGTCGTCGGCAAGGGCAATGCCGCTTTATGTGCCGCACTTTCGGCCCATGACCAGGGCGCGCGCGTGGTGCTGCTCGAAGCCGCCAATGAAGACGAATCCGGCGGCAACAGCCGCTTTGCCGGCGGCGTGATGCGCTTCGCCTACAACACGGTGGAGGACCTCACGCGCGTCACCGACATCACGCCCGAGGAAATCGCCAACAGCGATTTCGGCACCAACACGCGCGAGGAATTCCTCGACAAGATTTTCCAGCTCACCGCCTACCGCACCGATCCCGACCTGTCGGAATACCTGGTCAACGAAAGCCTTGAAACCATGGTGTGGCTGCGTGCCAAGGGTGTGCGCTTCGTGCCGAACTGGGGCCGCCAGTCGGCGGTGGTCGACGGCAAGCGCAAGTTCTTCGGCAACATGCCGATCGAGGTCAACGGCGGCGGCGCCGGCCTGGTGCAGTTCCTCGACAAGACCGTGCAGAAGGCCGGCATCGAGGTCCTGTACGAAACGCGTGCAATCAGCCTGATTTACGACGGCGCCGTCGTCAGCGGCGTGCGCGTGCGGCAGAAGGGCAAGGCCTTCGACCTCAAAGCGAAATCGGTAGTGCTCGCCTGCGGCGGCTTCGAAGCGAATCCGGAAATGCGCGCGCGCTACCTCGGCCCGGGCTGGGAACTGGCGAAAGTGCGCGGCACGCGCTACAACGTCGGCGACGGCCTGAAAATGGCGCTCGACATTGGCGCTGCACCCTACGGCAACTGGTCGGGTTGCCACGCCACCGGCTGGGACCGCTACGCGCCCGAGTTCGGCGATGTCAATGTCGGCGACCAGTTCCAGAAGCACAGCTACATTTTCGGCCTGCTGATCAACTCGGAAGGCAAGCGCTTCGTCGACGAGGGCATTGATTTCCATTCCTTCACCTACGCCAAGTACGGCGGCGAGGTGCTGAAACAGCCGGGGCAGTTCGCGTGGCAGGTGTTCGACGCCAAGGTCACCAAGCTGCTGCGCTCGGAGTACCGCATCAAGTTCGTGACCAAGGTCAGCGCCAACACGCTGGAGGAACTGGCAACCAAGCTTGAGGGTGTCAATCCGGACGGCTTTCTCAAGACCGTGCGCGACTACAACGACGCGGTGATGAAGGATGTGCCGTTCAACCACGTGGTCAAGGACGGCAAGGGCACGACCGGCATCGAGCCGCCGAAGTCGAACTGGGCACAGGCGCTGGATACACCGCCCTACGACGCCTACGCGACGACCTGCGGCATCACCTTTACGTTCGGCGGACTCCGCATCGACAAGGACACCGCTCAGGTGCTCGATTCCAACCAGTTGCCGATCCCGGGCCTGTACTGCGCCGGCGAAATGGTCGGCGGGCTGTTTTATTTCAACTACGCCAGCGGCACCGGCCTCGTGTCGGGCGCGGTGTTCGGCAAGCTGGCCGGCGCGTCTGCCGGGCAAAACGCGAAACAGTAGGCGCTACGGGAGTGTCGTCCAGCAAACCACCGCTGCTCTCTGATGCCACGCGCGACCTCGCGCGCTTCGGCGCGGGGCTGAAATACGCCGACATCCCGGCAGAAGTCATCGCGCGCATCAAGCTCTCGTTGCTCGACAGCCTCGGCTGCTGCCTGTTCGGCGCGACGCTGCCGTGGACCCGCAAGGTCGCGGAACTCGCCGATGATGAAGACGCCAAACCCGTGGCCACGCTGATCGGTCTCGGCCGCGGCACCTCCGCCGCGCTGGCTGCTCTGGTCAACGGCACCTCGGGCCATGCCTTCGAACTCGACGACATCCACAAGGAATCCATCGTCCATGCCGGCTCGATCGCCACACCGGTAGCGCTGGCGCTGGGCGAGTCGCAGACCCGCGCCGGCAAAAAAATCGCCGGCCGCGATGTGCTGACCGCAATGGTCGCGGGTTATGAAATCGGCCACCGCGTCGGCAATGCCGCGACCATGAGCCTGTTTTTCCGCGGGTTCCATCCGCAGGGCACTTCAGGTACTTTTGTCGCCACTGCAACTGCAGCACGCCTGCTCGGACTCGAAGCCACACAGTACCAGCACGCGCTGGGCATCGCGGGTTCGCAGGCCGGCGGCCTGATGGCGGCGCAGGAAGGCGCAATGGTCAAGCGCTTTCACAGTGGCCGCGCCGCGCAAAGCGGCGTTTATGCCGCGCAACTCGCGTCGCGCGACTTCACCGGCATTCTCGATGCACTGGAAGCACCGTACGGCGGCTACCTGTCGACGTACTCGGACAAACCCGATCCGTCGCGGCTGACCGCGGGTCTGGGCACGGTGTGGGAAACGCTGAACGTGGGCTACAAACCGCATGCCAGCGTCACCAGCATCCACAGCGCGCTCGACGCACTGGGCGAACTGATGAAGGAACACGACCTCAAGGCCGGCAGTATCGTGAAAGTCGAAGCGGGGCTGTCACCGATGACCCATGTACATTGCGCGTGGGAATACAAGGCGCAGGGTGTCACCGCGGCGCAGATGAATCTGTATTACGGCATGGCGGTGATCGCGCTCGACGGCGCGGCGTTCACCGAACAGTTCCGCGAAGCGCGCCTGAGCGATCCGCGCATTCTCGATTTCATCAAGCGCATCCATGCAACGGTCGATCCGGAGATCGAGAAAATGGGGGCGCCGTTCCGGCATGCCTCGCGCGTCAAAGTCACCACGCGCGCCGGCAAAATATTTGAAAAACTCTCATTGCACCGCCGCGGCAGCCCGGAGAATCCGTTGTCGGCCGATGAAGTCGTGCACAAATTCCGCAATGTTGTCCGGCCGTGCATGAACAAGAAAGTTTCCGAGCGCATCATCGCGCTCGTCGATGACTGCGAGAACCTCCCGGACCTCGGCAGCCTGATGTCGCTGCTGGCTACCGCAGTCAAACCGGTAAAATGACATAACATTTTGATTTGTTTCATATTTTTAATGATCTGCAACAGGACTGCTCCCCATGGCCAAACAATCCACCAGCGATAACCCCTACACCCGCGGCATGGCCGCCTTCGTCTCCGGACTGACCTACGACAAGATCCCGGAGGAAGTACGCCATCGCAACAAGCTGCTGATGCTGGATGCGCTGGGTTGCGCGCTCTACGGCGCGGACCTCGAATGGAGCCGCATCCTGCAGGACAAGCTCGAAAGCGTCGACGCGACGCGCACTTGCGGCGTCTGGGGCACGAAAAAGAAACTGTCGGCACCGCACGCCGCACTGGTCAACGGCACCCAGGTGCAGGGCTTCGAACTCGACGATGTGCACCGCGCCGGCGTGCTGCATGTGGGCGCCGTGGTGCTGCCCGCGCTAATCGCCGTCACCGAAATGAAACCGGGCATGAGCGGCAGGGAGTTTCTGACTTCATCGGTGGCCGGTTATGAAATCGGCCCGCGCGTCGGGCTGTGCATGGGTCCCTCACACATCGCTTCGGGCTGGCATTCGGGCGCAACGCTGGGTGTGTTCTCCGCAGCCGCAGGTGCGGCACGCGGCCTCCAACTCGATACCGACAAGACCGTGCACGCGCTGGGCATTGCCGGCACCCAGGCCGGCGGCCTGATGGCGGCGCAGTTCGGCGCGATGGTCAAGCGCATGCATGCCGGCCGCTCGTCGCAGTCCGGGCTGTACGGCGCGCTGTTTGCCGAAGCCGGATTCACTGGCATCCTGAATGTGCTCGAAAGCGAATACGGCGGCTTCTGCACGACCATGACGCAGTCGACCGACAAGTTCAACCTGAAGGAACTGACCGCGGGCCTCGGTGAAACCTGGCAGACCATGGGCGTGGCACTGAAGTTCTACGCCTGCGTGGGCACCAATCACACGACGCTGGATGCGCTGCGCGACATGCGTGCCGAACGTCCGTTCAAGGCCGATGACGTGAAAAAGATCGTCGTTCACGGATCAGCCGTCACGGTACACCACGTCGGCTGGAAGTACGAGCCGCAGGGCCTGACGTCGGCCCAGCTCAACATGCCGTACTGCGTCGCCGCTTGGCTGATCGAAAATGACTGCTTTGTTGACCAGTTCACCGAGAAAATGGTCGCCGACCCGCAGCGCATGAAGCTCGCCGAAAAAGTCGAAGTCGTACACGACCCGGCGATAACCGCGCTGGGCGCGAAACTGCGCCACAAGGTACATGTGGAGCTGCATCTCAACGACGGCACGGTAATGAAGCGCACGGTTACCGCCGCACGCGGCAGTGAAGACTTCTTCGCGACAGACGCCGAGATCATCGAGAAGTTCGAGAAACTCGCGATCAAGGCACTGCCTAAAGCGCGTGTTGCCGAACTGCGCGATGCGGTGATGGGCATCGAAAAGCTGCCCGATGCCACCGTGCTGTCGAAACTGCTGTCCGCGTAGCTCACAAGCGAAGCCGCCCGTGAGCACCGCCCGCACCGCAGCGCGCACCCTTGCGGAATTCGCGAGCGGTCTGACCTACCAGCACATCCCGGACGCGGCGCGCGAACGCGCGCGGCAATGCATCATCGACACCACGGGTGCGGCGCTGTTCGGTTCGCGCCTGCCGTGGAGCCGCATCGTCGCCGGCCATGCGCAGCACTGCGGCGGCAACGGCGCGAGCCGCGTGATCGGCACCGCACTGAAAGTGTCACCTCCTGCCGCGGCACTCGCCAACGGGGTATGCGCGCATGCGTTTGAGCTCGACGGCCTGCGCAAGCCCAGTGCCGGCGTGCATCCGGGGGCGATCCTGCTGCCGGCCGCGCTGGCCGTCGCCGAAGACCGCGAAGCCGGCGGCCGTGATCTGCTGACGGCCTTTGTTGCCGGCGCCGAGGTCATGTTTCGCATCGGCCTCGCGGCGAAACAATCCACCGAAACGCTGGGCTTTCATGCGCCGGGGGTCAACGGCCCGTATGGTTCGGCCATCGTCGCCGGCAAGCTGCTTGGACTGTCGGCGGACCAGCTGACGCAGGCGCTGGGCATTGCCGGATCGATGGGCGGCGGGTTGCTCAATTTCGCCAAGGCCGGCAACGGCGCGATGGTGAAACGGTTGCACATGGGCCGCGCCGCGGAGGCCGGCGTGGTCGCCGCGCTGCTCGCGCGCGACGGCTACGAAGGTCCGGACGCGGTGCTCGAAGGCCAGTACGGCTATCTCGAATCGTACGCGCGCGACGGCGACGTTACACTGTTGACCAAAGACCTGGGCACGCATTTCGACATCGTTCATGCCTGCCTCAAGCGTTATGCCTGCCACATCACCGCGCATACACCCGTGCAGTCATTGCAGGAACTGCGCGCGGAACACGGCTTCGACGGTAATGACGTGGCCCAGCTGACCATCCATGCACGGCACAAGGTGATGTCGCACCACGACATCCGCGAACCGCGCGATGTCGCCGGCGCACAGTACAGCGTGCCGTTCTGCGCAGCAATCGCACTGTATTACGACGTCAACGATCCGCTGGCCTTTGCCGACACCGCATTGAACGATGCAAAGGTGCGCGCACTCGCGCGCACGCTGAAACTGGTGGAAATGCAGGACAGCGAAGCCGGCGGCGCCTGGTCGAGCCGGGTCGTCGTGGATCTGCGCGACGGCCGCAGCTTCGAGCGCTTTGCCGAGGAATTCAAGGGTACGCCGGCGTCGCCGCTGTCGGCCGCAGAACTGAAAACAAAGTTCATGCGCATGACCGGAGCGCACGAGCGCGCGCAGGAATTGCACGCACAACTGGTCGCGCTGGAGTCGCTGCCCGACTGTCGCGCACTGGCAATAAACGCACCGGCCTGACGCGCAGACGGTACCGAAGCCGTGATCGCGCGAATTACATCGCGGCATTAAATCCATCGTCGCCGGCATTTTGCCCGCGCACGGCCCACCGGCTGCGGTTACAATCGCCGCGCCCGGACGCAGCGAAGCCCGGGTTTCGGGCTGGCCATCACGTCAAAGCATCCATTCGAGTCATCAATTCCCGCCCTGCTGCGTTGTGTGCACGGCCACAGCGATATCATCAGTGTAAAACAGAACAAATAATTCAATAAAATCAATTAGTTAACTATAATGCCGATTTACGCGTTAACCATATTCGCGAGCGCGTTCCTGCTGTTCCTGGTGCAACCGATCATGGCGAAACAGATCCTGCCGTGGTTTGGCGGATCCGCCGCGGTCTGGACCACGTGCCTGATGTTCTTCCAGCTGGTGCTGCTGTTCGGATACGCGTATGCCGACTGGACCATCCGCTTTCTGAAGCCGCGCCCGCAGGTCATCCTGCACGCCGCACTGGTAGTCGCCAGCCTGATTTCGCTGCCAATCATTGCCGGCAGCGGCTGGAAACCGGAAGGCGACGAAGATCCGACCGGGCTGATACTCGGGCTGCTGGCGGTCACGATCGGTCTGCCCTATTTTCTGTTGTCCACAACCGGCCCGCTGTTGCAGGCGTGGTTTGCACGCAGTTATCCGGCCACTCGCAACGTCTATCGCCTGTTCGCACTGTCCAACGGCGCGTCACTGATCGCCTTGGTTGCCTATCCGTTCGTTGTCGAGCCTTACATCACCACCCGTGAACAGTCGATTGGCTGGAGTCTGGGTTATGCGCTGTTTGCGCTGTTGTGTGCGGTCTCGGCCTTCGTCAGCCTGCGCCCGCCAAAGGCCGCTGCCCCGACACCGGCGGGCACCATCGTCGCAGACGGCCCCGCGCCGCGCACCGCGGATTATCTGCTGTGGCTGGCGCTGGCCGCACTCGGCTCGTTCATGTTGATCGCGGTCACCAACCACATCACCCACGACGTGGCCTCGGTGCCGTTCCTGTGGATACTGCCGCTGACGCTGTACCTGCTGTCGTTCGTGCTGTGCTTCGAAGGCCGCAACTGGTATCAGCGGAAAATATTCTTCGGCCCGCTGCTGTTTGTCGTCGCAGCCATGGCATGGGCGCTGCATTACGAGGCCGGCATCATGAACATCCGCTACGCGATCCCGCTGTTCTCGACGGGCCTGTTTATCATGTGCATGTTTTTTCATGGCGAACTCGCCGCCCGGAAGCCGGCACCGCGTCATCTGACCGGTTACTACCTGATGATTTCCCTTGGCGGCGCCATCGGCGGCCTGATGATCGGTTTTGTCGCGCCAAAACTGTTCAACACCTACTACGAATTCGGCCTGGGCCTGGTATTCACGACGCTCATCGCCGCCTATGTCGCGCGCCGCCTGATGCCGGTGATGCCGGCGCTGGCGCTGCTCGCCACTGGATTCACCGGATTCCATGTCAACCAGTACGTCGAAATGCTGTCGGGCAATACCCGCGTGATGATGCGCAACTTTTATGGCACGCTGCGCGTCAAGGATTCCGGCGACGAGACCAGCGCACACGGCGTCCGCCGCCTGATGCACGGCGTAATCATGCACGGTGAACAGTTCCTGGCACCGGACCGGCGCATGGAACCGACCACTTACTACGGCCCGGCATCCGGCATCGGCCGCCTCATGACCGTGAAGCGTGACCGCACGCAGCCGATTCGTGTCGGCGTCGTGGGCCTAGGCACGGGCACTCTGGCGACCTACGGACGTGCAGGAGACGCTTACCGCTTTTATGAAATCAACCCTCAGGTCATCGAACTGGCCGGTAGTGAATTCAGCTTCCTCGGCTCCAGTCAGGCAACGGTCGAAACGCTGCTGGGTGATGCTCGACTGACAATGGAGCGCGAGCCGGCGCAACGCTACGACGTGCTCGCCATCGACGCCTTTTCCAGCGACTCGATACCGACGCACCTGATGACCTATCAGGCGATGGGCATATACCTGAAAAACCTGACTGCCGACGGCGTAATCGCGTTTCACGTCACCAATCGCTTCCTGCTGCTGGCCCCGATCGTCAAACGCATCGCCGACGAATACGGGCTGCATACGGCGCTGGTCAGCGACGACCCGGGTGACGTTTCGGATTTTTCCAGTACGGAATGGGTGCTGGTATCGCGCAGCGCTGCAGCCCTCGCGGACCGGCGCATTGCGGAAGCCACAAGCACCATCAGCGAAATTCCCGGTTTGCGCCTGTGGACCGACAGCTTCAATAACCTGTTCAAAATCCTGAAGTAGCGGCAGATCATCCCGCGGAATCATCATCAACGGCTTGACTGTTGCCGTTACCGGCCCAATATTGCACATCATGCCGACAATCGTTCCCAAGCCGTTGTTTCCCCGGTTTTTTTACAACCACCTGCGGACCTTGCTGGTGCTGCTGGGCGCACTGCTGCCGGCCATGGCAGCCGGCCAGCCCACCACCGCTGCGCGCGGACTGCCGACGCTGGCCCCGCTGGTCAACCAGGTCACGCCGGCTGTGGTCAACGTATCGGTGATCACGCCCGCGCCGATGGAAGACAATCCGCTGTTTCGCGACCCCTTCTTCCGCCGCTTCTTCAATCTGCCCGACCGCCCGCAGCGCAAGGAACAGGCTGCGGGCTCCGGCGTCATTGTCGATGCTGCCCGCGGACTGATATTGACCAACCATCATGTCATCAAGGACGCCGAGCAGGTCATCATCACGCTCAAGGACCGGCGCCAGTTCCCGGCAAAGCTGGTGGGCGCCGATCCCGGCACCGACATCGCCGTGCTGCAGATCAGCGCGCCGGGACTGACGGCGCTGCGCATCGGTGATTCCGACGCGCTGCAGGTCGGCGATCATGTGCTCGCCATCGGTAATCCGTTCGGCATCGGCCAGACCGTAACCTCCGGCATCGTCAGTGCGCTCGGGCGCAGCGGGCTCTCGGTTGAAGGCTACGAAGACTTCATCCAGACCGACGCGTCCATCAACCCCGGCAACTCCGGCGGCGCGCTGGTCAATCTGCGCGGCGAACTGATCGGCATCAACACCGCCATCCTCGGCCCCACGGGCGGCAATGTCGGCATCGGCTTTGCCGTACCCGCAGCCATGGCCGGCGCAGTAATGGCGCAGATCGTGCGTCATGGCGAGGTGCGTCGCGGCCGGCTCGGCATCGAGATGGCCGACGTGCCGCAGGAATTGCAGGGCAAGCTGCGTTTGCCGTCGCTCGATGGCGCGTTCGTTACGAACGTCGAAGCGGGCTCTCCGGCGGCGCGCGCCGGATTGCGCCAGAGCGACGTCATCGTCGCGCTCAATGCCCGTCCCATACGCACCTCGGGCGAATTGCGCGCACGGCTGGGCCTCACACCAGTGGGCGAAGAGGTCGAGTTCAGCATCATCCGCGACGGCAGCCCGCAACGCATCCGCACCCGCATTGCTCCGCCGCAGGCCTCAGGGGACGGAGACGCGCGCGCGGTCGCACAGTTGCCCGGTTTGCGCGTGGTTGAAATCGAACGCGGCAGCCCGCTGGCGGAAAAATTGCGTGGCGGCGGTCTGGTAGTTGCCGCAGTAGAACCCGGCAGTCCGGCACTGCAGGCCGGTTTTCGGCCCGGCGACATCATCTACGCCGTCAACCGGCGGCGGGTGCAGACGCTGGCGGAATTCCAGGGACTGTTGCGCGCCGCGCAGCAAGCCCCCTTGGGGGGCGGCTCGGAACGCGGCTACGCGATCAGCCTGCTGCGCGGCGATTTCAATCTGACCATCATCCTGCGGTAAAACACCGCTTGGTCCGCGCCTATTGTCGCGATCGGCGCACCAGCCAGCCGCCGGCACCCAGCAGCAGCGAATTGCCCAGCCATACCGGTGCGTAACCGAATGCCGTGCCCAGGGTACCGAAGACGAGCGGGATGACCAGATGGGTCACGTTGTTTACGGTGACGCGCAGGCCTGCGGCCTCGGATGCCCGCCCCGCAGGCGCGAGCGAATAAATCAGCGACATCGACATCGGCTGTCCGCAACCCAGTCCCAGACCGAGCAGGAACCCCACCGCGCCCAGCGCATATGGATTCTGAAACAACGGAAACAGCGTGAACGCGCCCGCCGCTACAAAAATCGCATAGATGAGAATCTGCGCTTCGCTTGAATGCTTGAGCAGCCACGGCAGCACTGCGCGGATGACGAACGTCGCCAGCGCAAATGCCCCGAGGATCATGCCGATGGCGGAAGCCGACAAACCGATGCCGTGTCCATACACCGGCATGTAAAAGTTGAACAGGTCCCACCCCGCGGAAATAAAACCGCTGGCGACAAAGGTGTTGCGCAGACGCGGCGCGCGCCACAAGTCCATTGCGCCGCCGACACGAACTGCACCGGGAAGCGATGCCGCGCCGGGCAGAAACCCGGGTCTGAGCCAGAGCATCAGCACCGGAATGACGATGAATGCCGCAAGCATCAGGAACGCGGCAACGTGACTGAGGTAATCGATGGTAAAGCCGGCGATCAGCGGTCCGATGAATCCGGCGCCCGAAAAACCCAGGCTGGTCAGCGCGTAATTGCGTGAGCGGTTTTCCGCGCCACCGATGCCGCCAGCAATGCCGGTGACCGTTACAAAGAAGAAATGAAACGAAGTGCCGAGCAGCAGCGATGACAGGTAGAGGGTGGTCATTGACGGCCATAACGCCGGCAGCACCAGCGCGATGCCGACACCCACGGTACCCAGCAGCATCGGCGGTCGCGCGCCGACGCGGTCCGCCAGCCGGCCGATCGCAATCGCAAACAGCATCGGGCACACGGCATAAAGCGCCATCAGTATTCCCACCTGCATCTGCGTCGCGCCTGATTCCAGCGCCATCAGGGACACGACCACACGGCTTCCGCTGAACGCGATGTGGGTCAGGACGATCAATACCAGTGTGAGATAAATGGCCATGGAGGCTTGTTGATCCACCGCGCGCCGGACGCGGCTGCGGTGCAGGCGTTGAAGCGCATGATGGTAGCATCGCCGGCCACTGCGAAGTCCGGGCTTTCCATATTACGGAGGCATTGCCGGGACCTTCATGCTGAGAACGTGCCCCGCCGGATATGAACGACGCCTGATTATTCCGTATCGTGGCGACGGGTTCAGACCAGCATCAGGTGCACCGCAAACTGCTGTCCGGCATCAACCCAGAATTTCTGCGGCCGGAAACCCGCCGCTTGGGCGAGCCGCTGGAACTCCGCGACCGAATACTTGCAGGAGTTCTCGGTATGAATGCGCTCACCGGCGCCAAAACCAAAAGTGCGCCCGCTGACAGTGACCGTCTGCGCCCGCAGGCTTTCAAGATGCATTTCGATCCTGCCCGCAAGTGCATTGTAAAAAGCCACATGACGGAAATGCGCCAGATCAAAATCCGCGGCAAGCTCACGATTGATGCGGTGCAGGAGATTCAGATTGAACTCCGCCGTCACACCCTGCGCATCGTTGTAGGCGGCATGCAGCACTTCCGGATCCTTTTTCAGGTCCACGCCAACCAGCATCGCCCCGCCATCGGCTACCAGAACACGCGCGCCGCTCAAGAACTCCTGCGCCTCCCCGGGCGTCAGATTGCCGATGGTCGAGCCGGGGAAATAGATGACCTGCTGTGACTTCCTGAAACGCGCAAGGCCGTGCAGATGCAGCGGCTGCATGTAATCGGCGCAGACCGCAATGATCGGCATATCGGGGAACCGGGCTGCCAGTCGCGCGGTTGACGCATGCAACGCACTGGCCGCGATGTCTACCGGCACATAAACCGCGGGCCGCAGCGCGCGCACCAGCTCTTCGGTCTTGATGCCGGCGCCGCTGCCGAATTCGATCAGTACGCAATTGTCATCCAGCTGCGCAGCCATTTCTGCGGCATGGGCACGCATCAGCGCCATTTCCGTGCGCGTGGGGTAGTACTCGGGCAGTTCGCAGATCGCCTCGAACAGCTCGCAGCCGCGAGCGTCATAAAAATATTTTGGAGACAGGGCCTTGGGAGATTGTCCGAGGCCGGCCAGCACGTCGCCGAGAAAACTGCCTGTCGGAGGCTTCAGATCGACGAAAGTAACGGTCGCAGGAAGGGAGTTCATCCGCTACGCCGCAGGATTGCGACGATATCCAGGCAATTCAACCCGACGTATTGGCCGCGAAGCGGGTTTCCATCCACCGCTTGATGCGGTTGGCGTCACCGATACGCGTCAGCTTGCCCCAGGAATCGAGCAATACGATGATCACGGGCCTGCCCGCAATTCTGGCCTGCATCACCAGACAGCGACCGGCCTCCGAAATGTAGCCCGTCTTGGACAGGCCGATTTCCCACGTCTGGCTGCTGACCAGGCGGTTGGAATTACGGTAATCCATAGGCTGCCCGTTGGCGAGCCTCACGGTCATTTTGGTATCGGTCGTGAAGTCCCGGATCAGCGGGTAACCGTACGCGGCGGCCACCATTTTAGTCAGGTCCTGGGCGGTCGATACGTTGTCGCTGGACAATCCCGTGCCATCGACAAAACGCGTACGCCACATCCCGAGCTCAACGGCTTTCTGGTTCATCGCCGCAACGAACGCCCTGGTGCTGCCGGGGTAGACGCGGGTCAGCGCCTCTGCCGCACGGTTTTCCGACGCCATCAGGGCCAGTTGCAGCAACTCCCGGCGCGTGAGCGGAGTGCCGATGCGCAGCCTTGAGCGCGTACCCTTGACCAGGTCCTTGTCAGCCTCGCTGATGACAATCTGCTCGGTCAGCGGCAACCCGGCGTCCATGACCACCATTGCGGTCATCAACTTGGTGATCGACGCGATGGGCATGACTTCGTCGGTATTCTTGCCGTAGAGCGCGCTGCCGGCCTCCTGGTCTATCACCAGGGCTGCTGACGATTTGAGTGCCGGTGTGCTGGTATCCGGGGCGGACTTGGTTTTGCGCGCGCCTTGTTCCTGCGACGCAGCGAATGCCGGAGATACCGCAAGAATGGCAACCAGCAGGGTAATCAGCCAGCGCATCAGAATCCGTCCTCCCGGGTTATTTTTACTTGAAATCCTTTTCAAAATACAGTGTTACAGCTTTTTTTTCAACTGGCTTAAGTCATATACGATGTGGTTTCATCGCGCCTTTGGCCCTGATTCAGGGTCATCCGACAAGATAGCGCGCGGGCAAAAAAAACTCCGCTCAGGACGGTGTGGGTTGTCCCGGCGGAGCTTAAAGAGGCCCTGCAATAAACCCGCTCAGCACAGGTCACTACATTCTACGGGCCTCCGAGGAGGAAAATAATCTGAACCCTGCGGCACCGCCACCAGGGCAATGCACGTGAAACTTCGGTGAAGATAGCTGCCCCGACTTACATCAGGCTTACAAATACCGGATCCAGCATCTGAATTCATAGACCCGGCATCCCGCATCCCCAGTATCATGTGCGTTGCATCCGAACCGGTCCCGCTCCCATGCGCCTGCTCGTTGTCGAAGATCACCCGATACTCGCTGCCGGACTCGTAACCGCGCTGAAAGGCTCGGATTACGCTGTCGATCATGCCGTCACCGGCGAACAGGCGGATCACATGTTGGCCGCCCAGCAGTACGACGCAGTGATACTGGATATCGGACTGCCCAAACTCGACGGCTATGAAGTGCTGCGGCGCATGCGTCGCAGGGGGTCCAAGACGCCGGTATTGATGCTGACGGCGCGCGATGCGCTCGAAGACCGGGTCAAGGGGCTGGATCTGGGGGCGGACGACTACCTCGCAAAACCCTATGATCTCCCGGAGCTCGAGGCGCGGGTGCGGGCATTGATCCGCCGCGGCCAGTCCGGCGGCGGCGCCGAACTGACCCACGGCGACCTCGCGCTCGACACCGCCGGTCGTCGCGCCACAATCAAGGACACGCCGCTCGACCTTTCAGCGCGCGAACTCGGCGTGCTCGAAGTGCTGATGCTGCGCGCCGGTCGCGTCGTCAGCAAGGAACAGCTCGCGGAACAGCTCTATGGGTGGGGCGAAGAAGTCGGCGCCAATGCCATCGAGGTTTACGTCCACCGGCTGCGCAAGAAACTCGAGCCGGCCGGCGTCAACGTGCGCACCATCCGCGGCCTGGGCTATCTGCTGGAAAAAGCCGCGCATGACTAGGCTGCGCACGCTGCGCAGCCGCTTGCTGTTGTGGGTCAGCGGTCCGCTGCTGGCACTTTGGGTCATCAGCACGCTGGTCGATCACGAGGTCGCCAAGGGTTTCGTCAACCTCAACTATGATCGCACCCTGCTCGACACCGCGCTCGACCTCGGGCGCAGCGTGCGCGAGGCAGGCGATCGTCCTTACATCGATCTGCCGCCGTCAGTGATCGAACTGCTGATTTCCGGCCAGCAGGGCCGCCTGTACTATCGCGTCAACAAATCGGACGGCGAGTACATCACCGGCGACCCGGATCTCCCGGATCCGCCCGAAGATGCGCAAACCGGCCGTGTAACCTATTACGACGCCGTTTACCTCGGCCGGCCGATACGGGCCGTAGCGGTACGGGTACCGATACGTCCGGGGTCAGGCCGGGGTGCGATCCTGGTCCAGGTAGCGGAGCTGTCCACGCTGCGCGCCGACTCCGCCCGCCAGATCATGCTGCGCATGATGCTGCCGCAGGCGATACTGGTGCTGATCGCCACGCTGGCCGTCTGGTTCGGCGTCGGCCTTGGGCTGCGGGCGCTGACGTCCATCCGCACTGAAATTGAAAACCGTTCGCATGTCGACCTGAGCCCGATCGTCGATTCCGGCGCGCCCGTTGAGGTCCGACCGCTGATACACGCGATGAATGACCTGCTTTCCCGGTTGAGCGCTGCGCTCGCGGCACAGCAACGCTTCATCGCGGATGCCGCCCACCAGTTACGTACGCCGGTGGCGGCATTGAAAGCACAGACCGAGCTTGCAATACGTCAGGTACGGGACGATGAAGCCAAGGCCACACTGCAGCATCTGCAAACGGCTGCCGACCATGCGGCACGCGTGGTCACCCAGCTGCTGACGATGGCGCGAGCCGAGCCGGGTTCGCATCGCAGCGTGATGCGGGAGCCGGTCGACCTAAGGGCACTGGCATCCGATGTCACCCGCGAATGGGTGCCGTTGGCACTGTCACGGCAGATCGATCTCGGCCTTGATGAGGCCTCCGTGCCGGTCGAAATCAGCGCGGATCCGTTCCTGATCCGCGAGATGTTGAACAATCTGATCGACAATTCCCTCAGATACACGCCGTCCGGGGGGCATGTAACAGTACGCACCGCCCGGCAGGACGACCACGCGATACTGGAAGTCGAGGATAACGGCACCGGAATTCCGGCGGACGAACGCGAAAAAATATTCGAGCGCTTTTATCGCCTGCCCGACAACGGACCGGAAGGATGCGGCCTCGGATTGGCCATCGTTCGTGAGATCGCCCAGGGTCACCACGCGACGGTTGCCGTGCACACCGGTGCCGGCGGCCGCGGCACACGCATGACAATCACGTTCTCGGTGACCCGCTGACGCCTGCGGCGGCACCCTGCAGCGCGGCTTTCGACGCGCGACGCTCCGCATCCTCCTGCTGTTGCAACGTCCACATCTGGGCGTAAGCGCCGCCGCTGTCCAGCAAATCTGCGTGGCGCCCGCGCTCGACCACGCGGCCCTGATCCAGCACCAGAATTTCGTCCGCATCCATGACCGTGGACAGCCGGTGCGCAATTACCAGTGTCGTGCGGCCCCGCGCAATCGCGTTGAGTTCCTTCTGGATCGCCTGCTCAGTACGTGAATCCAGCGCAGATGTGGCTTCATCAAAGATCATGATGCGCGGATTTTTCAGAATCGCGCGGGCAATCGCCACGCGCTGCTTTTCACCACCCGAAAGTTTAAGCCCGCGCTCACCGACCATGGTTTCATAGCCATCGGGCAGACTCTCGACGAACGTATGGATATGGGCTGCCTTCGCCGCGGCAAATACCTCTTCCCGCGCAGCGGCAGGCCGGCCGTACTGGATGTTGTAAAAGATCGTGTCGTTGAACAACACCGTGTCCTGGGGAACGATCGCGATCGCACCGCGCAGACTGGCCTGGCGCAGCTGACGGATGTCGACATCATTGACCCGGATCGTGCCGCCGGTCACGTCATAAAAACGGTAGAGCAGGCGTGCCAGCGTCGATTTCCCCGCGCCGCTGGCGCCGACCACCGCGACTTTAGCCGCCGGCTGAATCTCAAAAGTCATGCCGTGCAGAATCTGCCGTCGCGGGTCATATCCGAATTCAACGGACTCGAAGCGCACGGTCGCAGGGCCGTCCGGAACATCCCGCGCATCCGGCGCATCATCCACTTCACGATGCTCCTCCATCAGGCCGAACATGCGGTCCATGTCGATCATGGCCTGCTTGATCTCGCGATAGGCCATACCCAGAAAGTTGAGCGGAATATAAAGCTGGATCAGCAGACCGTTTACCAGCACCAGATCGCCAAGCGTAAGTTCCCGCGCAACCACGCCCTGCGCACAAAGAATCATCAAAGCCGTGGCGGCAACGGCGATGATCGACGCCTGGCCGACGTTGAGCAATCCCAGCGAAGCCTCGTTTCTGACCGCCATGACTTCATAGTTCTTCAGGCTGTCGTCGTAGCGCTTCGCCTCGTAATCCTCGTTGTTGAAATACTTGACCGTCTCGTAATTGAGCAGGCTGTCGACCGCGCGGGTATTGGCCCTGGAGTCCAGTTCATTTGCACGCCGGCGGATCGCCGTGCGCCACTCGGTGATGCCGATGGTGAACGCGATATAGACCACAACGGCGGCAAAGGTGACCGCGACAAAACGCCAGTCGAACTTCGCGTACAGGACAGCGGCAACCAGCGTGAATTCGAGCACCACCGGAATAATGGAAAACAGCATGAACGACAGCAAAGTGGAAATGCCGCGGGTACCGCGCTCGATGTCGCGCGACATGCCGCCGGTCTGGCGGTCGAGGTGAAAGCGCAGTGACAGCCCATGGAGATGCCGGAATACCGCCAGTGCGATCCGCCGTGTCGCACGTTGCGTCACCGGAACGAACACAACGTCGCGCAATTCAGCAAACAGCACTGTTGAAAGCCGCAGTGCCCCGTAGGCCACCAGCAGTGCCAGCGGCAGTACCAGCACCGCCTGTGCCGAATCCAGACCGTCGACGATGTCTTTCAGGATCAGCGGTACGCCGACATTCGCCAGCTTCGCCGCCACGAGGAACCCCAGTGCGGTCACCACCCGCCATTTGTATTCCCACAGGTAGGGCAACAGCATGGGCACCACGCGCCAGTCACGGCGGGGCGTGGATGCAATCTTTGCCCGAGCGGCTGTGTGCACGGCGTCAGCAATCATCGTTAATACCTGTATTCATTTATAAATTTATGTAATAAAAACAACTGCTTACGATGAGTCGCGTGGGCGGCAGCCGATCACGAGGTGTTGTAAATTTGTGTAACGCTTGCAGCAGCCGCAGGTGACTTGGGCTTTAATTATCGCACCCGCCACGGAAGATTCCGTGATCTGTCCGCATCATTCAGGAGCAACAACATGTCAAAGCCCCGTTTGCCCGTAATCGCCGCGATGCTCATCGCCGCGCCCGCATACGCCACCGATTTCACCGACACCGCAACTGTCGTTTCGGCCACACCCATCGTCGAACGCGTGCGCGAACCGCGTCAGGAATGTACACCTGAAGCGCCGCAGCCGCAGCGCGCCACCCAGGCCGAGCGCAGCGTCATTGCCCCCATCATTGGCGGTGTTGCCGGCGCGCTGCTCGGCAGCACGATCGGCCGCGGCAGCGGACGCGATGCGGCAACGGCCGCCGGCGCCATCGCCGGCACCATCATCGGCGACCGCGTCGCCAATCCTGACAGCGATCGCTCGATGACCGGATCGGTCGTGGGTGGCGCTGCCGGCGGACTGCTGGGCGCACAAGTCGGAAACGGCAACGGCCGTACTGCTGCCGCAGGTGCCGGCGCGATTGCCGGTGCCGTCGCCGGAGACCGTATCGACAACCGCCAGACGGCCTCGGCATCGCCGGCACAACACTGCCGCACGGTGGATGCCATCCGGGAAGTCGTGCGCGGCTATACCGTGGTCTATCAATATAACGGGCGCGACATCACGACGACCATGCCCTATGACCCGGGTGCAACGGTGCGGGTCGGAATTACCGCGATTGACGGCAACACCGCGACACCCGCGCCCACCGCCGCGATGATGGGGGGCAACGTGCGGGACGCCGGGCCTGCAGCTTCGAATGTCGCTCAACCCGCCGGCCGGCAAGCGCAATCATCGAACTACAGCTATCGCTACTGATCATGAACGCGCGAGTTCCAGTTTTGCAGTCAACGGCGCATGATCGGAAACCCGGCCCCATCGCCGACCGTGATGCACGCGTGCATCGCGCACGGTAAACCCCCGTACATAAATGCGGTCCAGCCGCAGCACCGGCAACAGCGCCGGGTAACTGCGCGCCGGAACACCCCGGAAAAGTTCGAACACCTCGTGCATGTTCAGCGGGTGAGCCAGTTCATGCGTCGCCCGGTGACGCCAGTACCAGTCATTGAAATCCCCCGCGACGATCAGCGGCGCCCCGGCCGGCACCAGGCGCTCGATGCGCTGCCGCAGGCGCGCCAGTTGCAGGCCGCGTCCGCGCGCGGTCAGGGCGAGATGCACGCATACGCAATGCAGCGGATCTTTCCAGCCGGGCACTGCGATCTCGCAATGCAGCAGGCCGCGTCGTTCAAAGCGATGGGACGAAACGTCCTCGTTGTCCCAATGTGTAATCGGATATCGTGACAGCATCGCGTTGCCGTGATGTCCCGCGTCATAAACGGCGTTTTTGCCGTAGGCATGGCTTTGCCACAGGCTGTCGGCGAGAAATTCATACTGTGACTCCACCGGCCAGTCGCGATGCCGGGCGGCATGCGTCGCATGTTCACCCACGACTTCCTGCAGGAAAACCAGATCCGGATTGAGCGTGCGCAACTCCTCGCGCAGTGCGTGCAGCACCGGGCGTCGCGCCAGCAGCGGCATGAACGAAAAACCCTTGTGAATGTTGTAGGTTGCGACGCTCAACTGCCGCTGCGCACCTGCCGCCGTTTCAGGAGATTGCAAGCATGCGATCCAGAGCAATACGCGCGAGTTCAGCCTCGTACGCCGGGACCTTGATCTGGTTGACAACCTTCCCTTCAACCAGATTCTCCAGAGACCATGCCAGATGCTGCGGATCGATCCGCTGCATCGTGGAACACATGCATACGGTAGGCGCCATGAATTGCACCGATTTACCCTGCGCGCTGAATTCCTCGGCGATGCGATTTACTAGATTCAGCTCCGTGCCCACCAGCCAGCGCGAACCCGGCGCGCTCGCCGCGATCGTCTTGATGATGTAGTCGGTTGAGCCCACGTAGTCGGACAGTTTGCAGACCTCGAAGTTGGCTTCGGGGTGGCTGATAACCATGCCGCCCGGATATTGCTGCCGCCAGCGCAGGATATGCGGCGCCTGGAACATCTGATGCACGGAGCAATGCCCTTTCCACAACAAGACCTTGGCCATCTTGATCTGCTGCGGCGTCAGGCCGCCCATGGGTTCATCGGGATCCCACACCAGCATTTCAGACAGCGGGATGCCCTTCAGATAACCCGTCCACCGGCCCAGATGCTGATCCGGAAAAAAAAGCACTTTCTCGCGCCGCGCCAGAGCCCAGCCGAGAATTTCGCGCGCGTTGGATGACGTACAGACGATGCCGCCGTGTTCACCGCAGAAAGCCTTGAGGTCAGCAGCGGAATTGATATAAGTCACCGGCGTTACAGTCTCATCAGGGCTCAGCACCTGGGACAACTCGCGCCAGGCACGCTCGACCTTGCTCAGGCTGGCCATGTCCGCCATCGAACAGCCGGCATTCAGGTCGGGCAGGATCACTTTCTGCGACGGACGTGAAAGTATGTCCGCGACCTCCGCCATGAAATGCACGCCGCAGAACACGATATATTCCGCGTCGGTTTTAGACGCGAGCTTTGCCAGCTGCAGCGAATCACCGGTCAGGTCGGCATGCTTGTAGACGTCCGCTCGCTGATAGTGATGCCCGAGCAGCACCACGCGGTCGCCCAGCTTGCGGCGGGCGGCAACGATGCGCGCCTCGCAAGCCTCATCGGCCAGCGGCTTGTATCCCTCAAATGTAATCGTCTGCGACTCCATGGTCAGGCCCTTTTCCTGATCATCCCCTTCCGGGGAAAATTTCCACATTACAGTATTTTGACAGAAAAACCAGTCCCGAATTCCCGCGCCGGTACGCAGCTATCGACCGAGTTTCGCAATGCGCTGCGGCAATTCGCGTATCGCCTCCGCGTTGCTCCACGAAAACACGCGGTCGGCCGCCTCACGCCAGGGCAGCCAGCGCCACGCGACATGCTCGCGCGGGGCGAGCAGGACATCCTGTGCCGCCGGCAGGGTCAGGCCAAATACATGTTCCGTATTGTGGGTCACGCCCGGCGCATAGCGATCGCGCCAGTGCGGATAGATCTCGAAACAATTCTGCCGGTTCCAGTTGATGAGTTGCTCCGGATCAGCTGCAATGCCTGTTTCTTCAGCAAGTTCTCGCTGCGCTGTTCGCACCAGCGTTTCGCCCGGATCCTGGCTGCCGGTGACCGATTGCCAGAAACCCGGACGGTCGGCACGCTCAAGCAGCAGCACCTGCAGATCGGCTGTGTGCACAACGACCAGGACCGAAACCGGAATCTTGTGAATCATAGAACGGGGAAGGCCGGCAGATTCGGCGGGGATCCGGTCAAAATCACGAACACCCGTCCGCGGCGGCGCCAGTCGGCCGCGGCCGCTTCAAGAATTTTCAGCAACGTAGCGTGGGCTGCGGGTGCCGCTGCGGCAAACCCGGCACTGTTCCGCAATACGACCACCCAACCCTGCGCAGGACGCCACGACAAGTCCCGCATGCAGTCCGCCAGCGCATCCCAGTTCCGGCCGAATCCGTCCGGAAAATGGAATTCTTCGGCAATCACGTCCAGCAGGGTAGATTTGTCGACGACACGGTTCAGTTCGAGCTCGACCCATGCACATCCGGTACCGTGCGCCGCGTCACGCATCGGGGATGCGTTCACAGGCATCCGGTAGATGCCGTTGAGTGCCGCGGGTAGCCTGTCAGCCGTCATTCGACGATACGCCTGAAGCTGCGGTAATGGTCCGCAGTGTAGTAAAACACGCCGCCGTCGCGGCAATGCGCAAGCCGCAACAGGCCGGCCGGCTGCATTGCCGGTCGCTGCCGTTCGCAGCCGACGACTATCCGGCGCGTACCGCGATGGCGGACACCGGGTGTTGCGACCGTGTACTCACGGTAGTGGCCACGCGGTGCCTCAGGCAACAACTGCTCATAATTGCCGAAGGTCGTGTTGTCACGGTCATACGGATACGGACCACCGCGCTGAATGTGTTCCAGCGTTACAAGGGCCTCCGCCGGCAGGTCGTGCACGCGGACTTCGCGCGATTGCTGCTGATCGCCCCGGGCCAGCACATGCACCAACAACACCGCCGCAACAACGAGGCCAGCCAGCCGCCACAGCGGAATACGGGTCCACAACGGTCGCACAGTCGTGCCCTTGATGCCCTTACGCAGTCGCTCCGGGGCGCTCTATTCGGCCTTGGGCGCGTTGCGCAAACGAATGTGCAAATCACGCAGCTGGCGTTCCGGCACCGCGCTCGGCGCCTCAACCATCAGATCCTGGCCGCGTTGCGTTTTCGGAAAAGCGATCACCTCTCGAATGGATTCCGCACCGGTCATCAATGTCACCAGCCGGTCAAGTCCGAAGGCAATGCCACCATGCGGAGGGGCACCGTAAGACAGCGCATCCAGCAGAAAGCCGAACTTGGCACGCGCGTCCTCCGGTGAAATACCCAGCGCTGAAAATACCTGCGATTGCACGTCGGCGCGGTGTATACGCACCGAGCCGCCGCCGATCTCCCAGCCATTCAACGCCACGTCATAGGCTTTCGCCAGCACCTTGCCCGGATCGGATGCCAGCAGGCCCAGATGTTCATCCTTGGGTGCGGTGAACGGATGGTGTGCTGCGACCCAGCGTTTCTCCTCCTCGTCGTAATCGAACGCGGGGAAATCCACGATCCAGCAGGGACGCCACGCCGATTCCGCATGCCCTTTTTCGTGACCGACCCTGACCCGCAAAGCGCCCAGCGCATCACAGACAACTTTCTTGCGGTCGGCGCCAAAGAAAATCAGATCTCCGTTGGCGGCCTGTGTCCGGGAGAGAATCCCGGCCAGAACCGGCTGCGGCAGAAATTTCACGATGGGCGACTGCAGGCCCTCTTCAGTGAGCCTGGTCACATCATTGACCTTAATGTACGCCAGCCCCTTGGCGCCATAAATCCCGACGAACGCGGTGTACTCATCGATCTCCTTGCGTGTCAGCGCAGCCCCGCCGGGTACGCGCAGCGCAACCACGCAACCATCCTTCAGAGCGATCGCCTGCTTGAAAACCTTGAAATCGACCTGAGTCATCAGATCGCTGATATCCGTCAACTCCAGCTTGACCCGCAGGTCCGGCTTGTCGGAACCGTAGCGCGCCATTGCGTCGGCATAAGTCAGCCGCGGGAACTCGCCCAGTTCGACGTTGAGCACTGCCTGAAACAGATGCCGGATCAGGCCTTCCATCAGATCCTGAATCTCGCGTTCGCCGAGAAACGAAGTCTCGACGTCAATCTGCGTGAACTCCGGCTGGCGGTCAGCGCGCAGATCCTCGTCGCGAAAACATTTGACGATCTGATAATAACGATCGTACCCGGCGACCATCAGCAACTGCTTGAACAGCTGGGGGGACTGCGGCAGGGCATAAAACTGGCCGTCGTGCATGCGCGAGGGCACGAGAAACTCCCGCGCGCCTTCCGGCGTCGACTTGTAAAGCATCGGCGTCTCGACATCGATGAAACCGTGATCATCCAGATAGTTCCGGATCGCGCGGCTGGCACGATGACGCAATCGCAGATGACTCTGCATCTGGGGCCGCCGCAGATCCAGAAAACGGTACTGCAGCCGGACGTTCTCCGACAACTGCTCGTCGTCCATCATGAACGGCGGCGTCTGCGACGCATTGAGCACCTCGAGATCGACGGCCAGCACTTCAATCTCGCCGCTGACCAGGTTGGCATTGACTGTACCGGCGGGCCGCTCACGCACCTTGCCGGCGACACGCACGACGAATTCGTTGCGCAGGCTGTCGGCTGTTTTGAAGGTTTCGACGCGATCAGGATCGCAGACAATCTGCACCAGGCCCTCGCGATCGCGCAGGTCGATGAAAATTACACCGCCGTGATCGCGGCGACGGTGCACCCAGCCATACAGGGTCACAGTCTGGCCGAGGTATTTGCGGTCGATCAGACCGCAGTAATCGCTGCGCTTGGACATATTCGTTCGGTTCTTAGTTGAGTTTGTTTTTTACGTCTTCCGGCAGCAGGACATTGCCATTGCCGGAACCGGTCGGCGCAACCACGCCCATCGACACGATATATTTGAAAGCGGCGTCAACGGACATGTCCAGCTCCATGACATCCTCGCGCCGCACGTAGAAGTAAAAGCCGTTCACCGGACTGGGCGTGGTCGGAATGAAAACTGCAACATATTCGTCCGGCAGACGCTCCGCTACTTCCGCCGGCACGTTGGTTTGAAACGCAAGCGACCAGGCCTGCGGATGCGGATAACGCACCAGCAGCACCTTGCGGAAGGCGTGGCCGGTGCCCGAGAAAAGGGTGTCGCTGACCTGTTTGACGCTGTTGTATATCGCATTGACAACGGGAATGCGCGCCAGAATGCCTTCCCACAAAGAAACGAGCCGCTGGCCAAGGATGTTGGCCGCAAGTACACCCGTGGAAAACACGATCACGATTGTCAGGATCACCCCCAGCCCGGGCAAGTGAAAGCCCAGCCAGTTCTCCGTCAGCAGCGCCGGCGGCAGCAACTGCAGCGATTGGTCCATGGTACTCACGAGCAGATTGAGCACCCAGAACGTAATCACCAGAGGCACCCAGATCAGCAGGCCTGTGATGATGTATTTCCTGATGGGAATTTTCCTGAGCATGTGCTTTGCCGTAAAACACGCCAATCGGCGGCAGTGGGAGGGGGCGGCGATCAGTCCTGCAAGGCGCCTTTGCCGCAGATCCAAACCGGGCGAGGATCAGTTGGCGGCGGAACCGGCTCCAGCACCGGCCGCAGCGTCAGCCTTGGGTTCATCCTTCTTTTTTGTCGTATCTTCGGACTTGCCTTCGGTCTTGCTGTCAGCCTGTTTGGCTCCGCTCTTGTTCTTGAAATCCGTCGCGTACCAGCCACTGCCCTTCAACTGAAAACCCGCAGCAGTGACCATCTTGCTGAGCGTCTGTTTGCCACACTCCGGACAATCCGTCATAGGCGCGGCATTGATGCGCTGCAGAAATTCCTTCTGGAACCCGCACGCCTGGCATCGATATTCGTAAATGGGCATGGCGCAACCTGAAAAAAGCTAAAAAACCATTATACCTTAGAAGGTTAGGGACGCTTTTCCCGGATATCGAGGTGCCGCCTGGTATTTCAAGCCCTGGGTCACACCGCGATTGGCGCAGCGCATCAGTCACGGCCCGATCACTCCAAGCTAGTCCGCTGAACAATAAGCGTTTTTTGGAAGCTTCCCTTGATGCGCTGCTTTTTAAGCGACAGGATCAGCGCACATTCCACACCGATCCACGATTGAATCTGCGAAAAACTGTCCCGACTGGGAAGTGCACTGTATCCGGCTGCGAATAAAAAAATGAAACGCGTATCGCCGCCGGCACCAGCTGCACCAGGGTCTGCGTCATTCCCACGGGTGAAGAACCAATAATTGCGCGGCACACCGCCCGCCTGCTGCGGGCACCCCGCTCACGGCAACTGCAGAGCGCAGTAACAAAAAAGCCGGGCTGCTGCCCGGCTTTTACGACGGTACCGGAATGTCTAGAACGGAATATCGTCATCCATGTCGTCAAAACTGCCGCCGCTTTTCTTGGCCGGCGCTTTACTGCCACTACCGGCGGCTGCCGGCTCGCGCGCACCACCGCCGTCTCCGCCGCCGCCACGTCCGCCCAACAGCTGCATGCGATCCGCCACGATCTCGGTCGTATATCGATCCTGGCCCTCTTTATCCTGCCATTTTCTGGTACGGATACGACCTTCGACATAAACCGGCGAGCCCTTTTTCAGATACTCGCCCGCAACCTCCGCTGATCGGCCGAAAAAAGACACGCGATGCCACTCGGTGTGTTCCTGCTTGTCACCGCTTTTTTTGTCTTTCCACGCTTCCGTGGTAGCGAGGGTGATGTTGGTCACCGCGTCCCCGCTGGGCATGTATCGTGTCTCGGGATCTTTACCTAGATTACCGATCAGAATCACCTTGTTTACGGATGCCATATCAGGTTTTCCTTTTTTCTGAACTTGAACATTTCCATCAACGCTCGCGGCGCCGGGACCGTTTACACGCGCCCCGAGGGCAGCGCGGGCACACGCAAACCGAATGCGAGTATAAGCCAGATCGCCAATAATACGCCGTCGAACACAATCACCCCTGATACACCCCAGTGGTGATACAGGAACCCCCCCGCTGCGGCGCCGACAAAAGTGCCGAAAAACTGGATGCTGCTGTACACCCCGAGCGCGGTGCCCTTGGCATGCGCCGGCGACAATCTAGTCGTCAGCGTCGGCAGCATCGCTTCGAGCACATTGAAGGGCGTAAAAAATACCAGCAGAAACAATGACAGCAACCACAGGTTTCCCGTCAGCCACGGAAAAGCAAGGTGTCCGGCAAGCAGCATCGCGACCGCGGCAATAAACCAGCGCCGCAGCAACGCGGGCTCACCGGCCTGCATGATCGGCGGCAGCATGAGCACGAACGAACCCAATATCACCGGCAGATAGACCATCCAGTGATCGACCAGCGGAAGATCGGCAGCGCGCAGACTGAAGGGCACCATGATGAACAACGCCATCAGTACCGCGTGCAATGCGAAAATGCCCCAGTTCAACCGCGCCAGCTGCGGGTCTTTGAGTACGCCCCAGAAATCCTTCAGCGCACGGCCCGGGGCCGGCGGCAACTCCGGCGCGTCCGGAACAAAACGCCACATGACGATAATCGCGCCAAGCGCCAGCACACCCGTCAGCGCGAATATCCCGGGCACACCAATGACACGACTGAGCCACGGACTTGCGATCAGCGACAGCGCAAACGACGCACCGATGGTCGACCCGATCATGGCCATCGCCTTGGCGCGCTGACTTTCACGGGTAAGGTCTGCAGTCATCGCGATCACTGCTGCCGAAATTGCACCTGCACCCTGCAGAATGCGGCCCAATATGACGATATAGATGTTCGGTGCCAGCGCCGCGATGAAACTCCCGATCGCAAAAATCACCAGCCCCGCATAGACAACCGGCTTGCGACCATAACGATCTGACCACCAGCCAAATGGAATCTGCAGTATGGCCTGCGTAAGGCCGTAAGCACCGATGGCAATGCCGACCAGCGTGAGGTCATTGCCGCCCGGCAGCTGCTCCGCATAGATCGCGAACACCGGCAGAATCACGAACATGCCGAGCAGGCGTAATCCGAAAATACCTGACAATCCGATGCTGGCCCGCAGCTCCAGCGGGGTCATTTTGCTGCGGGACGACATTGAATATGCGAGGGAGTAGCGCGTTTCCGGCAAACAGTTGGGTGAGGCGGCTTAAGAGCGTATATTAACAGGTTTACCTTTGCCGCCCGATATGACTGCACGCTCAACACCGCCGAAACTGGTATCGCTGCCGACACAAATGGCGCAGCGCAGCGTTACCGCGCCCCCGGATCAGACTGGTCAGATACGTGTGCGCGGGGCGCGTACGCACAACCTGAAAAACATCAATCTGGATCTGCCGCGAAACCGGCTGGTGGTAATCACCGGCCTTTCGGGATCGGGAAAATCATCGCTTGCCTTCGATACACTGTATGCGGAAGGCCAGCGGCGTTATGTCGAATCGCTGTCGGCCTATGCGCGACAGTTTCTGCAGTTGATGGAGAAACCCGATGTCGACCTCATCGAAGGTCTGTCGCCTGCCATCGCCATCGAGCAGAAGGCCTCCAGCCACAACCCCCGCTCCACCGTAGGCACGGTCACCGAGATTCACGATTATCTGCGGCTGTTGTATGCCCGCATCGGTGATCCACACTGCCCCGAGCACGGCACCGTGCTTGCTGCGCAGTCGGTCGCGCAAATGGTCGATCATGTCATGCAGCAGCCGGAAGACACGCGCCTGATGATCCTGGCGCCGGTGGTAAACGACCGCAAGGGCGAGCAGTCCGCGCTGATCGACGAATTGCGAGCGCAGGGCTTCGTCAGGGTGCGGATTGACGGCAAAGTGCACGACATAGACGCAGTGCCGGCGCTCAAGAAGAACGTCAAACACACGGTCGATGTCGTAGTGGATCGCATCAAGGTCCGGCCGGATATCCGGCAACGGCTCGCGGAATCGTTTGAAACGGCACTGCACCATGCCGACGGACGCGCCCTCACCGTCGACATGGACAGCGGACAGGAGCACGTATTTTCCGCCCGCCTCTCCTGCACCGAATGCGGGTTTTCCTCGCCTGAACTCGAACCGCGCCTGTTTTCATTCAACAATCCGGCGGGCGCCTGCGCCCGCTGCGACGGGCTGGGCGCGATCAGCTTTTTCGATCCCAAGCGGATCGCGGCATTCCCCGAGATGTCGCTCGCATCCGGCGCCATCAAGGGCTGGGATCGCCGCAACCAGTTTTATTTCCAGATGCTGCAGAGCCTGGCGGCACACTACGAATTCGACATTGAAACCCCGTTCAACGAACTCCCCGACGCTGCGCGCGATGCCGTGCTGTACGGATCCGGAAAGACGCAGATCGAGTTTACCTATGCGGGAGAGCGCGGCAAGCCGTATGTCCGGGCGCATGCATTTGAAGGCGTGATCCCGAATCTGGAACGCCGCCACCGCGAGACGGATTCGCCGGTAGTGCGCGAGGAACTCGCCAAGTATCTCAATACGCAGCAATGCCCTGCTTGCCACGGCACCCGTCTGCGCGCCGAAGCCCGGCACGTCATGGTCGCCGGGAAACCGATTTACGCGCTGTCGGCGCTACAACTCGGTGATGCGATGCGCTTCTTCGAGAGCCTGTCGCTCGCCGGTGCAAAACGCACCATCGCCGAAAAAATCGCCGGTGAAATCCGCAACCGCCTGCGCTTCCTCGTTGATGTCGGCCTCGACTACCTCTCGCTTGACCGGTCGGCCGACACTTTATCCGGCGGCGAGGCGCAACGTATCCGCCTGGCGAGCCAGATCGGATCGGGACTTACCGGCGTAATGTATGTGCTTGATGAGCCGTCGATCGGCCTGCACCAGCGTGACAATTCGCGATTGCTCGACATGCTGAAGCGGTTGCGTGACATCGGCAATTCCGTCATTGTCGTCGAGCACGATCACGACGCTATCATGAATGCCGATCACGTGGTCGACATGGGCTTGGGGGCCGGAGAACATGGCGGTTGCGTCATCGCCGAAGGCACTCCCGGCGACATTTCCGGCCATGGTGAATCGCTGACCGGGCAGTATCTTTCGGGGCGACGGCGCATCGACGTACCGGCGCTGCGCCATCACATCAATCCAAAGCGGAAACTTGTGATCAGCGGTGCGCGCGGCAACAACCTGAAAGATGTCACTGTCGGCATTCCCGTCGGACTGTTCACGTGCGTTACCGGGGTCTCGGGTTCAGGTAAATCGACGCTGATCAACGATACGCTGTACCAGTCGGTGGCACGCGACCTTAATGGCAGCAACGTGGAACCTGCCGTGTGCACTGCCATCGAAGGCACGGAGTTTCTGGACAAGGTTGTCAACGTCGACCAGAGTCCGATCGGACGGACACCCCGTTCCAATCCGGCGACCTACACGGGACTGTTTACACCGATTCGAGACCTGTTTGCCGGAGTGCCCGAAGCACGTGCGCGCGGCTACAGCGCCGGACGTTTTTCATTTAACGTCAAGGGCGGACGCTGCGAGGCCTGCCAGGGCGACGGCGTTTTGAAGGTCGAAATGCATTTCCTGCCGGATATCTACGTGCCTTGCGATACCTGCCACGGCCGGCGCTATAACCGTGAAACGCTGGACATCCGCTACAAGGGACAGACGATACACGAAGTGCTTTCCATGAATGTTGAACAGGCGGTCGAATTCTTCGGTGCGGTGCCAACGGTCGCACGCAAATTGCAGACATTGATGGATGTGGGCCTCGGCTACATCACGCTGGGACAAAGCGCCACGACACTTTCCGGGGGCGAAGCTCAGCGCGTCAAGCTCGCACTGGAATTGTCCAAGCGGGATACCGGACGCACGCTCTATATCCTGGACGAGCCCACAACCGGCCTGCATTTCCACGACATCGATCTGCTGCTGCGCGTGCTGCACCGGCTCCGTGACCACGGCAATACCATTGTCGTCATTGAGCATAATCTCGATGTGATCAAGACCGCCGACTGGGTCATCGATCTTGGCCCCGAAGGCGGCGGCGGCGGCGGCCGCGTTATCGCTGAAGGGCCGCCGGAGACCATTGCTGCCGATGGCCGCAGCCATACCGGCACCTATCTTAGAACAGTGCTGTCATGAACGCTGAACACGCCCGCGAATTGCTGCAGGGCAGTTTCTCTGCCGCACTTGCCGCCGCCGACCCGCTTAGAATATTGCCGAGTCACCTGCCCGCACCGCCCAAAGGCCGCACGCTGGTGGTCGGCGCCGGCAAGGCTGCTGCGGCCATGGCTCTGGCGGTGGAACAATCGTGGCCCGCGGGCGCGCCGCTTGATGGTCTCGTCATCACGCGCTACCAGCACGGTCTGCTGACGAACCGCATCACGGTAATCGAAGCGGGGCATCCCGTTCCAGATGCGGCGGGAGAACAAGCGGCCGTGGAAATTCTCAAACGCGTCAAGTCGCTGACATCGCAGGATCTGCTGCTGGTACTGGTATCGGGCGGAGGCTCCAGTCTGCTTTCGCTGCCGGCCAATGGCGTTTCCATGACTGATTTGAAGCAAGTCACCCGGCAGTTACTGCTTTCGGGTGCCCCCATCCAGTCAATGAATACCGTGCGCAAACATCTTTCTGCCATCCAGGGGGGGCGGCTCGCTGCCGCGTCACGCGCGCCGGTAGTGGCACTGGTGGTCTCCGACGTAACGGGCGACGATCCCACTCACATAGCATCCGGTCCGTGTGCGCCAGACCCTTCCACTTACCAGGACGCAGCCGGAATCCTTGAACGTTACGCGGTTCAGCCGTCGCCGTCCGTCGCAGCGCATCTGGCACGCGGCGTCCGCGCTGAAATCCCGGAAACTCCGAAACCCGGCGACCGTGCCTTTGCAAAAACGGAAAATCGCGTCATCGCGACAGCACAACAATCGCTGCACGCTGCTGCCGAATATTTTCGCAGCCATGGTGTCACGCCGGCAATTCTCGGCGACTCTGTAACCGGTGAGGCCCGTGAGGTCGCCAAAGTGTATGGTGCATTGGCACGGCAGATCCGGCTGCATGGGACGCCGTGGAAACCTCCGATTGCGCTGATTTCCGGCGGCGAATGCACGGTCACCGTGCACGGCAAAGGTCGCGGCGGACGCTGCGCCGAGTTCCTGCTATCGCTCGCGATCGATCTGGACGGCGCTGCGGACATTCATGCGCTGGCGGCCGACACCGATGGCATCGACGGTTCCGAAGAAAATGCCGGCGCGGCAATCGGGCCGGGCGTCCTGCAACGCGCGGCACGCAAACATCTTGATCCGGTCTTGCTGCTCGAGCAAAATGACGCTTACCGATTTTTTGAAGCCACCGGTGACCTGCTGGTGACAGGGCCGACCCGCACTAACGTCAATGATTACCGCGCCATACTCATTGCCTGAGTCGCCGCACATTCTGCTGGAAAATATCGTAACTATTTGTTTTTTAAGGAATATTTTTAGAGGGCGCCTCTCGCGTTCACATAAAAAAACCGGGCATAGCCCGGTTTTTCTTGCATTCAGCCCGGCCGAATCAGTTCGCAGCTTCCGCCTTGGCATCAACCTCGACTTCGGGACGATCCATCAACTCGACGTACGCCATCGGGGCATTGTCTCCTTTCCGGAACCCGAACTTCAGAATGCGCAGATAACCGCCGTTGCGTTTGGCGTAACGCGGGCCCAGCAGCTCAAACAGCTTGACCACGTTCTCCCGGTCACGCAGGCGATCGAATGCCAGACGCCGGTTGGCGAGCGAAGGTTTCTTGCCGAGCGTGATGATCGGCTCGACCACGCGACGCAATTCCTTGGCCTTGGGCAGTGTCGTCTTGATCGCTTCGTGGCGCAACAGCGAATTAGCCATGTTACGAAGCATCGCCAGACGATGGCTGCTGGTACGATTGAGTTTTCTTAACCCGTGACGATGGCGCATGATGCCCTCTTAAACCTTTTCGAGGCCGGCAGGCGGCCAGTTTTCAAGCTTCATCCCCAGCGTAAGGCCGCGGGATGCAAGCACTTCCTTGATTTCATTCAAAGACTTGCGACCGAGATTCGGTGTCTTAAGCAGCTCGTTCTCGGTCCGCTGAATCAGATCCCCGATGTAATAGATGTTCTCGGCCTTGAGACAGTTGGCGGAACGCACCGTCAGTTCCAGATCGTCCACCGGGCGCAGGAGCACCGGATCGATCTGCGTCGCTTTCTTGTCTTCAATCAGTGCCGGCGTGCCTTTGAGGTCGGCAAAAACCGACAGTTGTTCGACCAGCACCCGCGCAGCATAACGAACGGCTTCCTCGGGATCAATCGCACCGTTGGTTTCAATATCGATGACCAGCTTGTCGAGATCGGTGCGCTGTTCGACGCGCGCCGATTCCACTGCATAGCTGACGCGACGTACCGGACCATAAGACGCATCCAGCATCAGACCGCCGACACTGCGTGTCTCGTCCTCACCGCGACGGGTTACTGCGGCGACATAGCCGCGGCCTTTCTCGACCTGGATCTGCATGTCGAGTTTACCGCCGGCCGTGAGATGGGCAATGACGTGATCGGGGTTGATGATTTCAACATCATGCATCGGCTCGATATCCGCAGCAGTCACCACGCCTTCACCGGATTTCTTCAGGGTCAGGATAGCCTCATCGCGATTATGCAACCGCAGCACAATGCCTTTGAGATTCAGGAGAATATCAACCACGTCCTCCTGAACGCCGTCGATCGTGGAATACTCGTGCAACACGCCGGCAATCTTGACTTCGGTCGCGGCGTAGCCGGGCATCGACGACAGCAGCGTACGCCGCAAAGCGTTGCCGAGGGTGTGGCCATAACCACGCTCGAACGGCTCCATGGTGACCTTGGCATGGAACGGGGACACACCTTGAACATCGATGATCCGAGGCTTGAGGAAGGCGCTGCTTGACATGACTGGGCTACCTCTCGGAGATTATTTCGAGTACAGCTCGACGATGAGCGACTCGTTGATGGTTGACGGCAGTTCTGAGCGCTGCGGACGGGCCTTGAAGGTGCCCTTGAGCGCCTTCTGATCGACCTCGATCCATTCCGGATAACCGCGTGATTCGGCAGCTTCCGCTGCACCCTTGATACGCAATTGGGCTTTGGCGGGCTGCGCTACTTCGACCACATCGCCGGGGCGACATTGATACGAAGGAATGTTTACCCGTTTGCCGTTGACCAGAATGCCGTTGTGGCGAACCACCTGGCGGGATTCGGTGCGCGAGGCACCAAAGCCCATACGATATACGACGCTGTCCAGCCGGCTTTCAAGGTTCTGCAACAGTGCTTCACCGGTCACGCCCTTGCTGCTCGCCGCTTCCTTGTACGTCTTGCGGAATTGGCGCTCGAGGATGCCGTAAATGCGGCGAACCTTCTGCTTTTGGCGCAACTGTACGCCATAACCCGACAGGCGCGAACTCTTCTGGCCGTGCTGGCCGGGCGGATAATTACGGCGCTCAATTGCGCATTTGTCGGTGAAACATTTCTCCCCCTTGAGGAAGAGTTTTTCGCCTTCGCGACGGCATTGCCGGCACTTTGCATCGAGATTCCTGGCCACTGTGGGATCCCCCTTAAATTCGACGCTTCTTCGGAGGACGGCAGCCGTTGTGCGGCACTGGCGTTACATCCGAGATGCTGGTGATCTTGAAACCTACGGCGTTCAGCGCACGCACTGCGGACTCGCGTCCCGGGCCCGGTCCTTTGATCAGGACCTCTATGTTCTTCACACCGCACTCCTGAGCCAGACGACCAGCCTTCTCGGCGGCAATCTGTGCAGCAAACGGCGTGGACTTGCGCGAGCCCTTGAATCCGTTGCTACCCGACGTCGCCCACGCCAGCGCATTGCCCTGACGGTCAGTAATTGTAACGATGGTGTTGTTGAACGATGCGTGCACGTGCGCCACGCCTTCCGCCACGTTCTTTTTGACCTTCTTGCGAACCCTGGTACTTGCTTTAGCCATATATTGTCACTCTCTGTTACGCAGCGGTCGGCCGCTGGATTTTCACTGCAGCCTTGCGCGGACCCTTGCGCGTACGGGCATTGGTACGCGTGCGCTGTCCGCGCATGGGCAATCCCGCCCGATGGCGTTTGCCGCGCCATGTGCCGAGATCCATCAGGCGCTTGATATTCATCGATATCTCGCGACGCAGATCTCCCTCGGTCGCAAATTTCGCCACCTGCTCCCGCAACTTGTCCATGTCCGAATCGGACAGGTCCTTGATCTTGGTTGCCGTGTTGATTCCGGCTGCCACGCAGATCGCGCGAGCGCGGCCGCGGCCAATGCCGTAAATCGCCGTCAGCGCGACTTCTGCGTGCTGATGATTCGGTATGTTGACGCCACCTATGCGGGCCATAGCCTCACCCCACCAATGAAAAACTGAGCATTATAACTTCTGACAGGTTCATATTCAATGAACCGTCAACCCTGGCGCTGCTTATGACGCGGGTCCTTGCAAATGACCCGGACTACGCCATTACGCTTCACAACCTTGCAGTTGCGACACATGCGCTTTACTGATGCCAAAACTTTCATGTTGCACCTCTTTAGCTTGCAGCCTATTTCGCCCTGAAAATGATCCTGCCCCTGGTCAAATCGTAGGGCGTCAATTCCACTGTTACCTTGTCCCCGGGCAGAATGCGAATGTAATGCATTCGCATTTTCCCCGAGATATAGCCAAGCACGACATGGCCATTTTCCAACTTCACCCGAAACGTTGCATTTGGCAGGTTCTCAACAACCTCGCCTTGCATCTCGATGGTGTCTTCTTTCGCCATTACCGCGTCGGAAACACACCGCCTTTAAAGTTCGCCTTCTTCAGCAGACTTTCATATTGATGCGACATCACATAAGCCTGCACCTGTGCCATGAAATCCAGTGTCACGACAACGATGATCAGCAACGAGGTTCCGCCAAAGTAAAACGGCACATTCTTCCAGACGATCAGCATCTCCGGCACCAGACACACCAGCGTTACATACAACGCGCCGGCCAGGGTCAACCGCATGGTGACTTTTTCAACATAGCGCGCGGTCTGGTCGCCCGGCCTGATACCCGGAACAAACGCTCCGCTTTTCTTCAGATTCTCGGCCGTGTCCTTCGGGTTGAACACCAGGGCCGTATAGAAAAAACAGAAGAAAATGATCGCTGCGGCATAAAACAACGTATAAATCGGCTGGCCCGGGTGAAGCACGGCAGCCACATTCTTCAACCAGGCCATGCCCTCGTTCTCGCCCAGCCATCCGGCAATAGTTCCCGGAAACAGAATAATGCTAGAGGCGAAAATCGGCGGTATCACACCCGACATATTCAGCTTCAACGGCAGATGCGATGACTGTCCGCCGTAAATTTTGCGGCCAACCTGCCGTTTCGCATAGTTCACCAGTATCTTGCGCTGTCCTTTTTCGACAAAGCAGACAAACGCCGTGACAGCAATCACCAGCACGAATATGAACAGAACGAACGGTATCGAAAATGCACCTGTCCGCGCCAGCTCCAACGTCCCGCCAACAGCCTGCGGAAACCCGGCAGCAATCCCGGCAAAAATGATCAGCGAAATGCCGTTTCCGATTCCACGCTCGGTTATCTGCTCCCCCAGCCACATCAGAAACATGGTTCCGGTCACCAGCGTCACCATCGCCGTCAGCCGGAACATCAATCCTGGATCAACAGCGACTTTTTGCTGCTCAAAAGCGATCGCAATGGCCAATCCCTGCACAATCGCAAGCGCCGCTGTACCATAGCGCGTGTACTGGGTAATCTTGCGTCGCCCCGACTCGCCTTCCTTTTTCAGAGCCTCAAGCGTTGGCGATACGACAGTCATCAACTGCATGATGATCGACGCGGATATATACGGCATGATGCCCAGCGTGAATATCGAGAATCGCGACAGCGCGCCCCCCGAAAACATGTTGAACATGTCAAGAATGCCGCCGCGCTGCGAACGGAACAACTCGGCAAGTTGCGCCTGGTCGATCCCCGGCACGGGAATATACGAACCGATGCGAAACACGATCAGTGCGCCCAGCAGAAACAGCAGACGACGTTTCAAGTCGCCATACTTCCCCGCGCCCGACAGTGCGCCAGCTACGGCCAAAACTTAGCTCCCGGCCTTTTCGGTAGGTTGTGCAACGCTGCCGCCAGCACGCTCTATCGCCTCACGGGCACCTTTGCTTACAAGCACGCCCTTGAGTTCGATCTTGCGTTTCAACTCGCCCGCGAGTATCACCTTCGCACGCAACGCCAGACGCGGGACCGCACCGGCCTGCTTGAGCGTCTCGAGATCAATCGTATCCGCCTTCATCTTTTGCAGCGTATCCAGGCGAACTTCCGCGGTGTCGCCCGCAGACAACGACTGAAAGCCGCGCTTCGGCAATCGACGATGCAATGGCATCTGGCCGCCTTCGAAGCCGACTTTATGAAAACCGCCGGCACGCGCCTTCTGCCCCTTGTGGCCGCGCCCGGCGGTCTTGCCCGAACCACAACCTATTCCGCGGCCGACGCGCTTCTTGTCGCGCTTGGATCCCGCCGCCGGCTTGATTTTGTTCAGTTCCATTTAACCCTCGCAACGAACGAGATATGACACTTTATTGATCATCCCCCGAACTTCGGGCGAATCCACAAGTTCCACGGTGTGACGTATGCGGCGCAACCCCAGGCCGCGCACGGATGCCCGGTGCTCGGGGCGCGTGCCAATGAGGCTGCGCATCAATGTGACCTTGATGGTTTTACCTTGCTGGGTCTTGGTCTTGGCCATGCTTACCCCTGTATCTCGTCTACCGACTTGCCGCGCTTTGCCGCGATCTCGGCCGGCGTGTTCATCTCGGTCAATCCATTGATGGTTGCCCGCACAATGTTGTAAGGATTGGTCGAACCGATGCATTTGGCCAGGATGTTTGCCACGCCCATCACCTCGAGCACGGCACGTACCGGGCCGCCGGCAATGATGCCGGTGCCTTCGGATGCCGGCTGCATGTAAACCCTGGAGGCACCATGGCGCCCCATGACCGCGTGTTGCAAAGTGCCGTTTCTGAGCTGCACCTTGACCATCTTCTTGCGCGCCTCTTCCATGGCTTTCTGCACCGCCACCGGAACTTCGCGAGACTTGCCTTTGCCCATGCCGATGCCGCCGTCACCGTCGCCAACGACTGTCAGGGCCGCGAAACCGAGCACGCGTCCGCCTTTGACTACCTTGGTCACACGATTGATTGCGACCATTTTTTCACGCAATCCATCGCCGCGCTCTTCGCCAGTCTGCATCCTTCCTGCTTGCATTTTCGCCATGTGCCGCTCCGTCAGAACTTGAGGCCGGCTTCACGCGCTGCATCTGCCAGCGCCTTTACCCGACCGTGATATTTGTAACCGGAGCGGTCGAATGCGACCCTCTCCACGCCGGCCTGCTTTGCCCGTTCTGCGACACGCTTGCCGATTGCCGCGGCAGCGGCCACGCTCCCGCCCTTGGGCAGCGCCGCACGCACCTCTTTTTCAGAAGTGGATGCACTTGCGAGCACCTTTGAACCGGTGGCATCAATGACCTGAGCATAAATATGGCCATTGGAACGGTAAACCGTAAGCCGCACGGCTTTAAGTTCCGCGATCTTTGCTCTGGCACTGCGTGCGCGCCGGAGGCGCGCGTGTTTTTTCTCAAACATGATCTGTCCGCCTACTTCTTCTTCGTTTCTTTGAGCACAATCTGCTCACCGGCATAGCGCACACCCTTGCCCTTGTAAGGCTCGGGCGGACGGTAATTTCGCACGTCGGCAGCCACCTGGCCAACCAGTTGCTTATCCGTGCCCTTGATGATGATCTCGGTCTGCGTAGGCGTCTCGGCCTTCACGCCCTGCGGTAACTGATGCACGACCGGGTGCGAAAAACCGAGTGTCAGGTTTAGCTTGTCGCCCTGCGCCTGCGCGCGGTAACCCACGCCGACGAGATTGAGCTTTTTCTCGAAACCGCTGCTCACGCCGTGAACCATGTTCGCAATCAGGGCACGCAGGGTTCCACTTATCGCGTTCGCCTGCCGCGAGTTCTCATTGACCTTGATTTCAAGGCGATTCTCGATTTTCTCCACCTTCACGTTGGGCGTGATGCTTTGTGCCAACGTACCCAGCGGGCCTTTCACCGAGATCTTATCGACCCCGATCGTCACTTCGACTTTTTCCGGCAATAAAACCGGGCTTTTTCCGACTCTGGACATCGTTCGTCTCCGGTTACGCCACGATGCAGAGAACTTCTCCGCCTATGCCCATGCCCCGCGCCTTGCGATCGGTCATCACACCCTTGGAGGTGGAAACGATGGCTACTCCGAGGCCGTTCATCACACGGGGAATGTCACGGCTGGGTTTGTAAATGCGCAAACCGGGGCGGCTGATGCGCTCAATTTTTTCGATTACCGGGCGGCCGGCATAGTATTTCAGATTAACCTCGAGCTCGGGCTTCGACGTTTCGCCGCTCACCGCGAAATCCTCGATATAGCCTTCGTCCTTTAGCACCTTCGCAATCGCCGCCTTCAGCGTGCTCGAAGGCATCGACACGGAAACCTTTTCCGCCTGTTGCGCATTCCGAATACGTGTCAGCATATCGGAAACCGGATCATTCATGCTCATGCAAAATTCTCCCGCAGCCTGTCTTACCAGCTAGCCTTGATTACGCCCGGAATCTCGCCGCGCATTGCGATTTCGCGCAACTTGCTCCGAGCCAGCCCAAATTTACGATAAACGCCGCGCGGACGACCGGTAAGTGCGCAGCGATTGCGCAATCTTACGGGGCTCGCGTTTCGCGGCAATTTCTGAAGTTTCAGCCGCGCCTCATAACGGTCTTCCGGCGCCAGTTTCTGATCGTCGATAAGCGCCTGCAGTTCCGCGCGCTTGGCCGCGAACTTCTTTACGGTCTTGCGTCGCTTCTGCTCACGGTTTATCAGTGCAAGCTTGGACATAAATATTTTCCTCAGTTACGGAAAGGAAATTTAAAAGCTGAAAGGAGCGCCCGCGCCTCATCATCGGACTTTGCGGTCGTCGTAATCGTGATATTCATGCCGCGAAGCGCATCGATCTTGTCATACTCGATCTCGGGAAAAATGATCTGCTCTTTAATGCCCATGTTGTAATTGCCACGGCCATCAAAGCTGCGACCGGAAATTCCGCGAAAATCGCGAATCCGCGGCATTGCAATATTGACGAGCCTGTCCAGGAACTCATACATCCTGGCGCCACGCAACGTGACCTTGCATCCCACCGGGTAATCTTCGCGTATCTTGAAATTCGCAATCGCTTTGCGTGACTTGGTCACAAGCGGTTTTTGACCGGCGATCTTGGTCATGTCACCCACCGCATTGTCCATGATCTTCTTGTCAGCAACGGCCTCACCCACGCCCATGTTCAGGACGATTTTCTCTATGCGTGGCACTTGCATCGGGCTCTTGTAGCCGAACTTCTGCGTGAGTTCCTTGGACACCTTGTCCTTGTAATACACGCTCAGACGGGCCGGTGCCGCCGGGCGGACAGGCTTACCCTGCTTCGGTGCAGCAGGCGCCGCAGCGCCCTTAGATTCCTTTGCCGCCTTCTTTGCCGGCTCAGCCTTGGCTGCCTTGGCTGCCTTGGCTTCCTTTGCAGGCTTGGCCTTCTTGGTGTCTTTTTCCGCGCTCATACGTCAACCACTTCGCCATTGGACTTGTAATACCGGACGCGTCTTCCGTCTTCCAGTTGCCTGATGCCGATACGGTCCGCCTTCTTGGTCACCGGATTAAAAAGGGCCACGTTCGAAACGTGGATGGGCATCTCCTTGTCAATGATGCCGCCGGTCATGCCCTTCGCCGGATTCGGTCGCTGATGCTTCTTGACCCGATTAGCACCGTCGACCAGCAAATGTTCTGCATCGACAATCTGCCGTACCGTGCCACGCTTGCCGCGGTCGCGACCGGTAAGCACAACGACATCGTCACCTTTCTTGATCTTGCGCATATGCGTATACGTCCTCTTACAACACTTCCGGCGCGAGCGACACGATCTTCATGAAACGCTCGGTCCGCAACTCACGCGTCACCGGCCCGAAAATGCGGGTTCCGATGGGCTCCAGTTTCTGATTAAGCAAAACTGCGGCATTGCCGTCGAATTTCAACAACGAACCATCGTTGCGGCGCACGCCCTTGGCCGTGCGCACCACGACTGCGTTATAGACCTCGCCCTTCTTCACGCGACCGCGAGGCGCAGCTTCCTTGATGCTGACCTTGATGACATCGCCGATACCTGCATAACGGCGCTTCGATCCGCCAAGCACCTTGATACACATGACTGCACGTGCACCGGTGTTGTCGGCAACATCCAATATGGATTGCATCTGAATCATGATTGTTCCTGCTTTTCTTTCCCCAACTTGACCCCCTCAAAACATCAGAAGGCCAGTCTTGGAGCCCGTTCGGGCATTGTCACCGCCACACAGCCAGGCGGAAAATGAAGCCGGTAATTATATAACAACAACCCCAGCCAAACAAGCTGAAATTATCAAACGCTCCGCGATTTCTCGACCAGTTTGACCACCTTCCAGGCCTTGGTCTTCGCCAGCGGCCGGCATTCTTCAATGATCACGGTATCACCTTCTTTGTACTCGTCGTTTGCATCGTGAGCATGATACTTTTTCGAGCTCTTCACGATCTTGCCCAGCAGCGGGTGCTTGACGCGCCGCTCGATCAGCACCGTAACTGTCTTGTTCATTTTGTCGCTGACAACCCGCCCGGTCAGGGTGCGCTTGTTTGCTTCCGGCTTGTTTGTTTCAGTCATATTGAGCTCTGCCCGTTAGGCTTTCGTTCCCAGGACCGTGCGCACGCGCGCGATATCGCGACGCACCTTGCGCAACTGGCTGGTATTCGATAATTGTTGCGTCGCTTTCTGCATCCGCAGTGAAAACTGCGCTTTGAGCAAAGATTCGAGTTCCTTGCGCAACTCAGCAGTGTCTTTGGTCCTCATTTCGCTGACGTTCATGACTTAACCTCCCACCAGACGATGAACGAAGACAGTTGCAATCGGCAGCTTGGCGGCGGCAAGGCGAAATGCCTCCTTCGCAATGATTTCGTTCACGCCGTCCATTTCATACAGAACCTTGCCCGGTTGAATTTCTGCAACCCAGTACTCGGGGTTTCCCTTGCCGTTACCCATGCGCACCTCTGCAGGCTTGCGCGAAATCGGCTTGTCCGGAAAAATCCGGATCCATATGCGTCCACCGCGCTTGATATGGCGCGTCATGGCGCGGCGCGCGGCTTCGATCTGGCGAGCGGTGAGTCGACCACGGCCCGTGGCCTTCAAACCATACTCACCAAAGCTGACCTTGTTTCCGCGTGTCGCAACGCCGGTGTTCCGCCCCTTTTGCTCCTTGCGGTATTTACGCCTGGCTGGTTGTAGCACGTTTCGCTCCTGTTTTTGCAGTTGTCCGTCTCGGTTTCCGCGCAGGCGCGGGTTCCTCAGCAGGCGCTACCGCCGGGGCAAGCGCGGGCTGTTCATTCGCCCCGATAACCTCGCCTTTGAACACCCAAACCTTGACACCTATGATTCCGTAGCTTGTCTTCGCCTCTGAAAAACCATAATCAATATCGGCGCGCAGCGTATGCAGCGGCACACGGCCTTCGCGATACCACTCGGTCCGCGCAATCTCAATGCCATTGAGCCGACCGGCACTCATGATCTTGATACCTTGGGCACCAAGACGCATCGCGTTGGTAATCGCACGTTTCATCGCCCGCCGGAACATGATCCGCTTCTGCAGCTGCTGAACAATCGAATCTGCTATCAGCTGTGCATCCAGCTCCGGCTTTCGAACTTCCTCGATATTGACGTGAACGGGAACACCAAGCATTTTCTGCAGGTCGGCTTTCAGACGCTCAATGTCTTCGCCCTTTTTACCGATCACCATGCCGGGGCGCGCGCTGAATACGGTAATGCGCGCATTTTTTGCCGGCCGCTCAATTACGACGCGTGAAACAGCAGCTTGCGACAGCCGCTCCTTCAGATACTCGCGAACCTTGATGTCCTCAAGGAGCATGCCAGCGAAGTTCTTGTTGTTTGCATACCACTTCGATGCCCAGTTCCGGTTGAACGCGAGACGGAATCCGGTTGGATGAATTTTCTGACCCATGATTACTTTCTCCCGTCGCCAACTGTGACAAAAACATGGCACGTCGGCTTCAATATACGAACGCCTCGCCCCTTGGCGCGTGATGAGAAACGCTTCATCACCGGACCTTTCTCTACACAAATGCGAGTGATCTTGAGCTCGTCAATATCCGCACCGTCATTATGCTCGGCGTTTGCAATTGCCGACTCGAGAACTTTGCGAATAATCACCGCGCCTTTTTTTGGCGAAAAATTCAGTATGTTCAGCGCGCTTTCAACCGTCTTGCCGCGGACCAGGTCTGCTACAAGACGCCCTTTTTGCGCCGAAAGTCTGACGCCGTGCAATTTTGCTGTGGTATCCATATCGATAACCTTACTTGGCCGCCGGAGTCGGCGCGGCCTTCTTGTTGGCGGGAGAAGCAGAACTGCCGCCTGCCTTTGAATGTCCTTTGAACACGCGTGTGTGTGCAAACTCTCCCAGCTTGTGGCCGACCATGTTCTCCGTCACATAGACAGGCACATGCTGCTTGCCGTTATGCACCGCTATGGTCAGGCCCACGAAATCGGGCAATATTGTCGATCGCCGCGACCAGGTCTTGATCGGACGCTTGTCAGAGCCAGCACGAGCCGTCTCCACCTTCTGCATCAGGTGGTGATCGACAAACGGGCCTTTTTTGATGGAACGTGACATCTCTACCCCTTACCCCGTGGCTTTCGCATTACGGCGGCGAATGATCATGCCGCTGGTGCGTTTGTTCTTACGCGTCTTGTAGCCTTTGCTCATGACGCCCCAAGGACTTACCGGCGCTTGCGCCGCAGCTGTCCGGCCCTCACCGCCACCGTGCGGGTGGTCAATCGGATTCATTGCAACACCGCGCACGGTCGGGCGAATGCCACGCCAGCGCACACGCCCGGCCTTGCCCGTTGATTCCAGCGAGTGCTCCTCATTGCCAACTTCGCCGATCGTGGCACGGCAATTGACGTGCACTTTGCGGATTTCACCGGAACGAAGACGCAACTGCGCATACTCACCTTCGCGCGCCAGCAACTGTGCCGATGTACCCGCAGCTCGCGCGAGTTGCGCACCCTTGCCCGGCAGCATTTCGATGCAGCACACGGTCGTTCCGACCGGGATGTTCCGCAACGGCAGTGCATTTCCGGACTTGATCGGCGCCTCGGCACCCGATATCAACTGCATTCCAGCAACCACGCCCCGGGTAGCGATGACGTAACGCCGCTCGCCATCTGCGTAGCACAAAAGCGCCAGATGCGCGCTGCGATTGGGGTCATACTCGATCCGCTCGACCTTCGCCGGGATCGCATCCTTGTTGCGCTTGAAATCCACGGTCCGGTACTGCTGCTTGTGACCGCCGCCTTTGTGCCTCATGGTTATCCGGCCATGCGCGTTACGACCCGATTTTTTTGACTGACTCTCCACAAGCGTGGCTACCGGCTTGCCTTTGTGCAGGCCCGGGGTCACCACCTTGACCAGACCGCGACGGCCGGGAGAAGTCGGCTTAACTTTGACTAGCATTACTGTACTCCTCCTTCAGCAAAGCTGATTTCCTGGCCCGGCTTGAGGCAAACGTAGGCCTTTTTCCACGAACTGCGACGGCCGACAAAACGGCCGAAACGCTTCTCCTTGCCTCGAACATTTGCCACCTGCACCGACTCGACCTGTGCCTTGAACATCAGTTCTACGGCGGCCTTGATTTCGGGCTTGGTTGCGTTCGACACCACCCGGAAAATCACCTGCTCGTGCTTGTCCGCGATGAACGTGCTTTTCTCGGAAATCACCGGGGCGAGCAGTATCTGTGCCAGTCGTTCCGTGTTGAATGCGCTCATGCCAGCAACTCCTCTATCTTGCTTACCGCGCCTTTGGTCATCAGCACTTTTCCATAACGGATCAGGCTGACCGGATCTGCATGCCCGACTTCGAGCACCATGACGTTGGGCAGATTGCGCGACGACAGCCTCAGATTGTCATCCAGACTATCAGTGATGATCAGCACGTTGTCCATGCCCATACCCTGCAGCTTCTGAGCAAGAAGCTTGGTTTTTGGCGCATCAACCGTAAAGGTATCGACAACGGCCAGACGGTCTTCACGAGCGAGTTGCGACAGAATCGCCAGCATCCCGGCGCGATACATTTTGCGATTTAGCTTGTGCGAATAGTTCTCGTCAGGCGAATTTGGAAAAGTCCTGCCGCCACCGCGCCACAGCGGGCTGGAAGTCATGCCGGCGCGCGCACGTCCCGTGCCCTTCTGCCGCCATGGCTTCTGGGTCGAGTGCTTGACCGTCCCGCGATCCTTCTGCGCCCGGGTTGCCAGACGTGCATTCGCCATGTAGGCCGTTACGACCTGATGCACCAGCGCCTCGTTGTACTCGCGGCCGAAAGCTGCGTCCGATGCCGCCAATTTCGCGGTCGATTTGCCTTGCTCGTTAATGACGTTAAGTTCCATTGCTCACCGCTCCTTACTTCGCCGGAGCGGCTTTGCCGCCCTGCTTGACCGCTGCAGCGCGCCGCGTGCGTACTGCCGGACGAACCATGACATCGCCACCACGGGATCCGGGCACTGCGCCGCGAATCAGAAGAAGATTGCGCTCTGCATCGATGCGCACAATCTCGAGAGACTGCTCGGTGCGCTGTACGGCGCCCATGTGTCCCGGCATTTTCTTGCCGGGAAAGACGCGACCGGGATCCTGCGCCATGCCGATTGAACCGGGTTTATTGTGCGAAACCGAGTTGCCGTGGCTCGCGCGATTCGACGAGAAATTGTGTCGCTTGATGACGCCTGCAAAACCCTTCCCCTGCGACACTCCGGTCACGTCAACATATTGACCCACCGCAAAGATGGTTGCGGCAACCGTAGTGCCCACTTTCATCTCCGCCAGCTTTTCCGGCGTGACCGTGAATTCCCGCAACACCTGACCTGCTTCAACACCGGCCTTTGCATAGTGTCCTGCGGCGGGCTTGCGCACGCGCGACGCGCGACGCTTGCCAAAAGCAAGCTGCACGGCGGCATAGCCATCGGTCTCAGGGGTCTTGATCTGTGAAACGCGGTTGTTCGATACATCGACCACGGTTACAGGAATACTGTCACCGTCATCGGTAAATACCCGCGTCATGCCGACTTTGCGGCCGACTAATCCTAAACTCATGTTTGTGTACCTTTTTAAAAAAGGCGCCGACTTCAATTGGCCGGCAATTCAAATAACGAAAACCGGCGCTTTCGCGCCAGCCTCACACCATTACAACTTGATCTCTACATCCACACCGGCGGGCAAATCCAGCTTCATCAGTGCATCAACCGTCTTGTCCGTCGGGTCAATAATGTCCATAAGCCGCAAGTGACTGCGAATTTCCAATTGTTCGCGCGAAGTCTTGTTGACGTGTGGCGAGCGCAGCAGGTCAAACCGCTGCTTGCGTGTAGGCAGCGGAATCGGCCCTTTGACCACGGCGCCGGTGCGTTTTGCAGTATCAACTATCTCCAGCGCCGACTGATCGATGAGACGATAGTCAAACGCCTTGAGGCGAATGCGGATTTTCTGATTTTTCAGGGCAGCCATTATGTTTACTCGATTACCTTTGCGACGACGCCTGCGCCGACGGTCTTGCCGCCCTCACGCACCGCAAACCGCAGCCCCTCTTCCATCGCTATGGGCTGGATCAGCGTCACCGTCATCTGAATGTTGTCACCGGGCATCACCATCTCCGTGCCCTTCGGCAACTCGATGCTGCCCGTCACGTCCGTGGTCCGGAAATAGAACTGCGGACGATAGCCGTTGAAGAACGGCGTATGACGTCCACCCTCGTCCTTCGACAGCACATACACCTCCGCCGTGAACTTGGTATGCGGCGTGATCGAGCCCGGCTTCGCCAGCACCTGACCGCGCTGCACCTCTTCGCGCTTCGTGCCGCGCAACAGAATACCCACGTTGTCGCCCGCCTGACCCTGGTCCAGCAGCTTCCGGAACATCTCGACACCCGTGCATACCGTCTTCAGCGTCGGCTTCAGGCCGATAATCTCGATCTCTTCGCCCACCTTGATGACACCGCGCTCCACCCGCCCCGTCACCACCGTGCCGCGACCCGAGATCGAGAACACGTCTTCCACCGGCATCAGGAAGGCCTTGTCCACATCGCGCTCCGGCGTCGGAATATAGGAATCCAGCGCTTCCGCCAGCTTCACGATCGCCGCCTCGCCCATCTCGCCCGTATCACCCTCGAGCGCCTTCAACGCCGAGCCGATGATGATCGGCGTGTCGTCACCGGGAAAGTCATACTTGGAGAGCAGCTCGCGCACTTCCATTTCCACCAGCTCCAGCAACTCCTTGTCGTCCACCATGTCCGCTTTGTTCATGAACACGATGATGTAGGGCACGCCCACCTGACGCGCCAGCAGAATGTGTTCCCGCGTCTGCGGCATCGGGCCATCCGCCGCCGACACCACCAGAATCGCACCGTCCATCTGCGCCGCACCCGTGATCATGTTCTTCACATAGTCCGCGTGCCCCGGGCAGTCCACGTGCGCGTAGTGCCGTTGCGTCGTCTCGTATTCAACGTGCGCCGTATTGATCGTGATCCCGCGCGCCTTCTCTTCCGGCGCCGAGTCAATCTGCGCGTAGCTCTTCGCCTCACCACCGAATTTCTTCGACAGGATCGTCGTCATCGCCGCCGTCAGCGTCGTCTTCCCGTGATCCACGTGCCCGATCGTCCCCACGTTCACGTGCGGCTTCGTACGCTCAAATTTACCCTTGGCCATGATGATGTCCTTTATTTCTTCTCGTCTTTGCCAGACTGCTTGTTGATGATTTCGTCAGCGATATTGCGCGGCGCTTCCGAGTAATGCTTGAATTCCATCGTATAGGTCGCACGCCCCTGCGACAACGAACGCAACGTCGTAGAGTAACCAAACATTTCCTTCAGCGGCACCTCGGATTTCACCGTCTTGCCGCCGCCCGGAATATCTTCCATGCCCTGAATCACGCCACGCCGCGAACTCAGGTCGCCTACGACGTTACCCATGAAATCTTCAGGAGTCTCCACCTCGACCGCCATGATCGGCTCGAGCAGAGCCGGATTGGCCCGGCGCAGGCCCTCCTTGAAGGCCATCAGACCGGCCATCTTAAAGGCGTTCTCATTTGAGTCGACCTCGTGATATGAGCCGTCGAACAACGTTACCTTAACGTCAACCACCGGGAATCCCGCCAGCACACCGGACGGGATCGCTTCCAGAATACCTTTTTGCACCGCCGGTATGTACTCGCGCGGAACCGATCCGCCTTTGATGGCGTCGACAAACTCGTAACCCTTGCCAGTCTCATTCGGCTCGACCTTGAGCCAGACATGGCCGTATTGGCCGCGTCCGCCCGACTGCTTGACGAACTTGCCTTCGACCTTGTCGCACGGTTTGCGTATGGTCTCGCGGTAAGCAACCTGGGGTGCGCCGACATTCGCTTCCACGCTGAACTCGCGCTTCATGCGCTCCACAAGAACTTCCAGATGAAGTTCGCCCATGCCGGAAATAATGGTCTGACCGGATTCCTCATCGCTGCGCACACGGAATGACGGGTCTTCCTGCGCCAGGCGGTTGAGCGCAATACCCATCTTCTCCTGATCGGCCTTGGTTTTGGGCTCGACCGCGACATGGATCACCGGCTCCGGAAACACCATCCGCTCCAGCGTAATGATCTTGGCCGGATCACACAGCGTATCGCCGGTAATTACGTCCTTGAGTCCAACGGCCGCAGCGATGTCGCCCGCGAACAGTTCCTTTATTTCCTCACGCTGGTTGGCATGCATCAACAAAATGCGTCCGATGCGCTCCTTGCGCTGCTTGATCGCGTTATAAATCGTATCGCCCGAATTCAGTACACCGGAATAAACACGGATGAACGTCAGTTGGCCGACAAACGGATCCGTCATGATCTTGAAAGCAAGCGCCGAAAAGGGCTCGCTGTCGTCAGCCTTGCGCGAACCTTCCTGCTCGTTGTCCAGGATGCCCTTAACCGGGGGAATATCTACCGGAGACGGGAGATAATCCACTACCGCGTCGAGCATCGCCTGCACACCCTTGTTCTTGAATGCAGAACCGCACAGCATGGGCACGATCTCGCCACTGATGGTCCGCCGGCGCAATCCGTCCTTCAGTTCCTCTTCCGTCAGCTTGCCGGACTCGAGGTACTTGTTCATCAACTCCTCGTTTGCCTCGGCCGCGACTTCCGCCATTTTCTCGTGCCACTCGTCAGCGACATCCTTCAACTCCGCCGGAATATCGACGTAATCAAACTTGATGCCCTGGGACTCGTCATCCCAAATAATGGCTTTCATCTTGACGAGGTCGATCACACCGACAAACTTGTCTTCGCTGCCGATAGGAACCTGTATCAGTACCGGGTTGGCCTTGAGGCGCGACTTCATTTGCTCATAAACGCGAAAGAAGTTGGCGCCGGTGCGATCCATCTTGTTGACGAACGCGAGACGCGGCACACCGTACTTGTTGGCCTGACGCCATACGGTCTCGGATTGGGGCTGCACTCCGCCTACTGCGCAGTACACCATGCAGGCACCGTCGAGTACCCGCATTGAACGTTCAACCTCGATCGTGAAATCTACGTGGCCGGGCGTATCAATGATGTTTACACGATGCTCGGGATAATTGGCACCCATACCGCGCCAGTAGCAGGTCGTGGCCGCCGAGGTGATGGTAATGCCGCGTTCCTGCTCCTGCTCCATCCAGTCCATGGTTGCGGCGCCATCATGCACCTCACCGATTTTATGGTTAACGCCGGTGTAGAACAGGACGCGTTCCGTCGTCGTGGTCTTGCCCGCGTCAATGTGGGCAGAGATCCCGATGTTGCGGTAACGTTCAATTGGAGTCTTGCGTGGCACGTTTTTATCTTTCAGCAGCCGGCATCAAAACCGGTAATGCGAGAAGGCCTTATTGGCTTCCGCCATACGGTGCACTTCTTCACGTTTCTTCATCGCGCCGCCGCGGCCTTCCGCCGCTTCCGTCAACTCCCCGGCCAAACGCGCGCCCATTGATTTTTCGCCACGGCTGCGCGCCGCGTCGCGCAACCAGCGCATTGCAAGCGCCATGCGTCGAACCGAACGTACTTCCACCGGCACCTGATAATTGGCGCCGCCGACCCTGCGACTCTTGACCTCGACCATCGGCTTCACATTGTTGACGGCCAGATTGAACACCTCGAGCGCATCTTTGCCGGCCTTGGTCTTGATCTGCTCGAGCGCACGGTACATGATCTGCTCGGCGACCGACTTCTTGCCACGGGTCATCAGCACATTGATGAATTTCGCGACATCCTGGCTACCGTATTTAGGATCCGGCAGAACATCACGCTTCGGCACTTCCCTGCGACGTGGCATTTTCCTAGTTCCTTATCAAGCGGCTTTAGCGCGTTTCGCGCCGTACTTGGAACGCGACTGCTTGCGATCCTTGACTCCGGCAGTGTCCAAACTGCCGCGAACAATGTGGTAGCGCACACCCGGCAAATCCTTCACACGACCGCCGCGAATCAGCACCACCGAGTGCTCCTGCAGGTTATGGCCTTCGCCGCCGATGTATCCGATTACCTCGAACCCGTTGGTCAGGCGAACCTTCGCCACTTTCCGCAAAGCCGAATTCGGTTTCTTGGGCGTTGTCGTGTAAACGCGAGTACATACACCGCGCTTTTGCGGGCTGCCAGCAAGCGCCGGCACCTTGCTCTTGATCTGGGGTGCCCGGCGCGGTTTGCGCACCAATTGGTTTACGGTCGGCATTTTTCCTTGTTTCTCAATAAGTTACGACAAAAATTTGATTTTCAGGCCGTTGTCACCAAACTGCAGATTGTGACGATTGACGACGGCCCCAAAAAATGCGGGGACGGCGTTTCCACCGTCCCGGCTTTTTGCACCGTTGAAGCGCTGCGGGAATATCGCGCAGGGCCCAACAAAGACTATCGATTTTATGGGGTACGCATACCCCTGTCAAGCAACCTGCTCTTCTCCTTCGGCGCTGGCCGCTGCCGCAGCTTCCGCTGCTGCTGCTGCCTGTTCCAGTTCGGCCTGCTCCACCTGCTTGCGGCGGACGCGATGATAGGCCAAACCGGTGCCTGCCGGGATCAAGCGCCCGACAATCACGTTCTCCTTGAGGCCGCGCAGCTCATCACGCTTGCCCATAATGGCGGCCTCGGTCAACACGCGGGTAGTTTCCTGGAAAGAGGCGGCCGAAATAAACGAATCCGTGGACAGCGAGGCCTTGGTAATGCCCAGCAGCACATGATCGTACTGCGCGGGGTCTTTACCCTCAGCCACGACGCGCTCATTTTCCTCGAGAACTTCGGCGCGCTCGACTTGTTCGCCGGTAATAAAGCGCGTGCCGCCCGGCTCGACAATCAGGACTCGGCGCAACATCTGACGCACGATAACCTCGATATGCTTGTCGTTGATCTTGACGCCCTGAAGCCGGTAAACGTCCTGCACCTCGTTGGAAATGTAACGCGCCAGCGCCTCGACACCGAGCAAGCGCAAGGTATCGTGCGGATCAGCCGGGCCGTCAACAATCATTTCACCCTTGTTAACGACTTGCCCGTCGTGTGCCATGACGTGCTTTTCCTTGGCGATCAGAAACTCATGCGCTACACCGTCCAGGTCGGTAATGACCAGTCGCTGCTTGCCCTTAGTGTCCTTGCCAAACGAAACGGTTCCGGTAACTTCGGCAAACATGCCGGCGTCCTTCGGTGAGCGCGCCTCAAACAACTCCGCCACGCGAGGCAGACCGCCGGTGATATCGCGGGTCTTCGAAGACTCCTGCGGTATCCGAGCCAGCACTTCACCAACGCCGACCTCCTGACCGTCCCGCACAGTGATGATGCAACCGATCTGGAAGGTTATGTTGACTGGCTGATCTGAACCGGCCAACTTGATTTCCTGGCTGTCAGCATCCAGCAATTTGACCTGCGGCCGCAGCCCTTTGGCCTGCACACTGCCGCGCCGCTTCGGGTCGACAACCACGAGCGTAGACAGCCCGGTGACCTCGTCGATCTGCTTGGCGACAGTGACGCCTTCTTCGACGTTTTCGAACTTGATTCGCCCCGCATACTCGGTAATGATCGGACGTGTATGCGGGTCCCACGTAGCCAGGACATGCCCGGGCTTGACAGTCTGACCGTCACGGGTCGACAACAATGCACCGTAGGGGATCTTGTGTCGTTCACGCTCGCGATTCGCATCATCATGAATCATGATTTCGCCATTGCGCGAAATCGCCACCAGCTCACCACGCGTGTTGGACACATAACGCATGCCAGCCGAATACCGCACCACACCTGCCGACTTGCTGTCGACCTGGCTGACCACCGCAGTACGCGAGGCGGCGCCGCCAATATGGAATGTACGCATCGTCAGCTGCGTGCCCGGTTCGCCGATCGATTGCGCGGCAATTACGCCCACGGCTTCACCGATATTCACCATAGAACCGCGGCCGAGATCGCGTCCATAACAGCGGGTACACAAGCCATACCGCGTCTCACAGGTCAGCGGCGTGCGCACCTTGACCTCGTCGATGCCGGCCGCCTCGATCGCATCTACAACATCCTCATCGAGCAGCGTGTTGGTCGGGAACAGCGTCGCGCTGGTTTCCGGATTGACAATATCCGCCACCGCAACCCGTCCGAGAATACGCTCTCGTAGGCTTTCAACCACCTCCCCGCCCTCGACCAGTGCCTTCATCACAGCGCCCCGGTCCGTGCCGCAATCATCCTCGGTCACTACCAGGTCCTGTGTCACATCGACCAGTCGCCGGGTCAGATATCCGGAGTTTGCTGTCTTCAACGCCGTGTCAGCCAGGCCCTTGCGTGCGCCGTGGGTCGAAATGAAGTACTGCAGCACATTCAGACCTTCACGGAAATTGGCGGTAATCGGGGTCTCGATAATTGAACCATCCGGCTTGGCCATCAGGCCACGCATGCCGGCAAGCTGGCGGATCTGGGCCGCGGAACCGCGCGCACCCGAATCGGCCATCATGTAAATCGAGTTGAAGGACTCCTGCATGACCGGAGCGCCCTTCTTGTCCGTACGCGGCTTCCATTCCCGCACCTTGGCATCCCACTCGATGACAGGCTCGACCCCAAGCTGCTCCATCATGGCCTTGGCAACAAGATCACCGGCCCGGCCCCAGATATCGACCACCTTGTTATAGCGCTCGCCCTGGGTGACCAGCCCCGAAGTGTATTGCTTCTCGATTTCCTTAACTTCTTTTTCAGCCTCAACGATGATCTCGTTTTTCTGCATCGGCACCAGCATGTCGTCCACCGCAATCGACAAGCCTGCCCGGGTAGCCATGGAAAATCCGTTGTACATCAGCTTGTCGGCAAAGATCACCGTTTCACGCAAACCGCAACGGCGGAAGCTGGCGTTGATGATTTTCGAGATTTCCTTCTTTTTCAATGCCTTGTTGATATATTCAAACGCCAATCCATGCGGGAGGATCTCGGACAGCAGTGCACGGCCGACCGTAGTCTGATAACGCGTGAGCTTCTCGCGTTTCGTGCCGTCTTCGTCGACCTCAGTCTCCTTGATGCGCACATGAATCCGCGCGTTGATCTCAACCTGCCCGGTCTCGTAAGCACGTGATACCTCGGACACGTTGATAAATGCCGAGTCTTCGCCGCGGGCACCCTGCTTCTCGCGGGTCGTATAGTAAAGACCCAGCACGATATCCTGTGACGGCACGATGATTGGATCGCCGTTTGCCGGCGACAGCACGTTGTTCGACGAGAGCATCAGCGTGCGCGCTTCCATCTGCGCCTCCAGCGACAGCGGCACATGAACGGCCATCTGGTCACCGTCAAAGTCGGCATTGAATGCAGCACACACAAGCGGGTGCAACTGAATCGCCTTGCCTTCGATCAGTACAGGCTCGAATGCCTGTATGCCCAGCCTGTGCAACGTCGGCGCACGGTTCAACATGACCGGATGCTCGCGGATCACCTCTTCGAGGATATCCCAGACAATCGGCTCTTCACTCTCCACCATGCGCTTGGCCGCCTTGATGGTCGTGGCCAGGCCCATGACTTCGAGTTTGTTGAAGATATAAGGCTTGAACAACTCCAGGGCCATTTTCTTCGGCAAACCGCACTGGTGCAGTTTCAATTGCGGTCCTACCACGATGACCGAGCGTCCCGAGTAGTCGACGCGCTTGCCCAGCAGATTCTGGCGGAAACGGCCGCCCTTGCCTTTGATCATGTCTGCAAGTGACTTCAGCGGGCGCTTGTTCGCGCCGGTCATTGCCTTGCCGCGGCGACCGTTGTCCAGCAGCGAATCGACCGCTTCCTGCAGCATCCGCTTCTCGTTACGCACGATGATTTCCGGCGCCTTCAACTCCAGCAGACGCTTCAGCCGGTTATTACGGTTGATAACCCGACGATACAGATCATTCAGATCGGAAGTGGCAAACCGACCGCCGTCCAGCGGCACCAGCGGCCGCAATTCCGGCGGCAGAACCGGCAATACCTCCAGAATCATCCAGTCCGGCTTGATGCCTGACTTCTTGAACCCTTCCAGCACCTTCAGGCGTTTGGCGATTTTCTTGATCTTGGTTTCCGAACTGGTCGCCTTCAGATCCGCATGCAGCGTTTCTATTTCCTGATTCAGGTCCAGGCTGCGCAACAGCGCCCGTACGCCCTCGGCACCCATCGCCGCACTGAAGTCATCGCCGAATTCTTCAACCTTGGCGAGATAATCATCCTCGGTCATCAGCTGGCAGCGCTTCAGCGGCGTCATGCCCGGGTCGGTGACCACATATGCTTCAAAATAAAGAACGCGCTCGATATCGCGCAGCGTCATGTCAAGCACCATGCCCAGACGCGACGGCAGCGATTTCAGGAACCAGATATGCGCAACAGGGCTCGCCATCTCGATATGCCCCATGCGCTCACGCCGCACTTTTGACAGCGTTACTTCAACGCCGCATTTTTCGCAGATCACCCCGCGATGCTTGAGCCTTTTGTACTTGCCGCACAGGCATTCATAATCTTTGGTCGGGCCAAAAATCTTGGCGCAGAAAAGGCCATCACGCTCAGGTTTGAACGTGCGGTAATTGATGGTCTCCGGCTTCTTTACTTCCCCGTAAGACCATGAGCGGATCTTCTCGGGCGAGGCCAGCCCGATCTTGATCGCATCAAATTCCTCTTCCTGCGTAACCTGTTTGAACAAATCAAGCAGTGCTTTCATCGCGAACTCCTACGTAAACGGTGAGGTGCATCCGGAGGAAAAGCGCGTTGCGCTTCTCCGCGGTCTCTCTTCTTTAAATCAGTAACGGTTTCGATCAAGGTCGATGTCGATCGCAAGCGAGCGGATTTCCTTGACCAGCACGTTGAACGACTCCGGCATGCCGGCTTCAATACGATGATCGCCCTTGACAATGGACTCGTAGACCTTGCGCCGGCCTTCGGTGTCGTCCGACTTGACGGTGAGCATTTCCTGAAGCACATAAGCTGCGCCATAGGCCTCCAGCGCCCACACCTCCATCTCGCCAAAACGCTGCCCGCCGAACTGCGCCTTGCCGCCCAGCGGTTGCTGCGTAACCAGGCTGTAAGGCCCGGTCGAACGCGCGTGCATCTTGTCGTCCACCAGGTGGTGCAGTTTCAGCATGTGCATGTAACCGACGGTGACGGGGCGCTCGAACGGGTCGCCGGTGCGGCCGTCATAAAGCGTCACCTGCGTCTTGCTCGGGGTAAAACCGAGCTTCTTGGTATGCGGATCATCATGCGGGTACGCCAAGTCGAGCATTTGCTTGATCTCGACTTCCGTCGCGCCGTCAAACACAGGCGTCGCAAACGGAACGCCATTGCGCAGATTCGCCGCAAGCTCCATAACCTCTTCGTCCTTCAAGGTATCCAGTTCCACCGGCTTGCCATTGGTGTTGTAGACCTTGTCGAGAATCTTGCGAACCTCCGCAGCCTTGCCCTGTGCAGCGATCATGTCGCCGATCCGCTTACCCAGGCCTTTCGCGGCCCAACCCAGGTGAGTCTCGAGAATCTGGCCGACATTCATCCTCGACGGCACGCCCAGCGGATTGAGAACGATGTCCACCGGCGTACCATCTGCCATGTGCGGCATGTCTTCGATCGGCGTGATCTTGGAAATGACACCCTTGTTGCCATGGCGGCCTGCCATCTTGTCGCCCGGCTGCAGCCGGCGCTTGACGGCGAGGTACACCTTGACCATTTTTTGCACACCGGGCGCCAGCTCATCGCCGCTGGTCAGTTTCTTCTTCTTCTCGTCGTATGCCTTGTCAAACTGCAGCTTGGTCTGCGCGAGACTTTCCTTGATCTGCTCCATCTGCGCCGCAGATTCTTCATTCGCGAGACGAATGTCAAACCAGCTGTGACGCTCGATTTCCGCCAGGAAGGATTTGGTGATTTTTGACCCCTTCGCGAGCTTCTTCGGGCCGCCATTCGCGGTCTTGCCGGTCAGCAAACGCTCAAGACGCTCGAACGCATCGTTTTCGACAATGCGCAGTTGATCGCCCAGATCCTTCTTGTAGCGCTTCAATTCATCATCGATGATCTGCTGCGCACGCTTGTCGCGCTCGATCCCTTCGCGCGTAAACACCTGCACATCGATCACTGTGCCCGAAATACCCGACGACACGCGCAGGCTGGTGTCCTTAACGTCCGACGCCTTCTCTCCGAAAATCGCGCGCAGGAGCTTTTCTTCCGGTGTCAGCTGCGTTTCACCCTTGGGTGTCACCTTGCCGACCAGCACGTCACCAGCCTCGACCTCTGCGCCAATATGGATAATCCCGGATTCATCGAGATGTCCGAGCTGGGACTCTGACAGGTTCGAAATATCGCGAGTAATCTCTTCCGGTCCGAGTTTGGTGTCACGCGCAACCACCGACAGTTCCTCGATGTGTATCGACGTAAACCGGTCTTCGGCAACAACACGTTCGGAGATCAGGATGGAGTCTTCAAAGTTGTAACCGTTCCAGGGCATAAAGGCGACCAGCATGTTCTGGCCCAGCGCCAGTTCACCCATGTCGGTAGATGCGCCGTCAGCCACGACATCGCCACGGGCGATGTGGTCGCCCACCTTGACCAGCGGCCGCTGGTTGATGTTGGTGTTCTGGTTTGAACGCTGATATTTGACGAGATTGTAGATGTCCACGCCGACTTCACCGGCAGAGGTCTCGTCGTCATTGACACGCACCACGATACGGCCTGCGTCAACGTAATCAACAACACCGCCACGGCGTGCCTGTACCGCCGTCCCCGAGTCGACCGCCACGGTACGCTCGAGACCCGTGCCCACCAGCGGTTTTTCCGCACGCAGGCAAGGCACTGCCTGGCGCTGCATGTTCGATCCCATCAACGCGCGGTTGGCGTCATCGTGTTCCAGGAACGGGATCAGCGACGCAGCGACGGATACTGCCTGCGCGGGCGCCACATCCATGTATTCGATGCGATCCGGCGCGGACAGCGCAAATTCGTTGTGATGACGGCATGACACCAGGTCGTCAGCGAACTTGCCCTGCTTGTCCAGAGCCGCATTGGCCTGCGCGATGACAAACTTGCCTTCCTCGATCGCCGACAGATAGTGAATCTCGTCGCTGACTTTGCTGTCCTTGACCTTGCGGTAAGGCGTCTCGAGAAAACCATATTCATTGGTCCGCGCGTAAATGGCCAGCGAGTTGATCAGGCCGATATTCGGCCCTTCAGGCGTCTCGATCGGACACACGCGACCATAATGCGTCGGATGAACGTCGCGCACCTCAAAGCCGGCACGCTCACGCGTCAGGCCGCCCGGTCCCAGCGCCGAAACGCGCCGCTTGTGGGTAATTTCGGACAGCGGATTGGTCTGGTCCATGAACTGCGAAAGCTGCGACGAACCGAAGAATTCGCGGATGGCTGCAGAAACCGGCTTGGCGTTGATCAGGTCGTGCGGCATCAGGTTGTCGGATTCCGCCTGGGACAGGCGCTCGCGCACCGCCCGCTCGACACGCACCAGACCCGCGCGGAACTGATTTTCCGCCAGCTCGCCCACCGACCGTACGCGACGGTTGCCGAGATGGTCAATATCATCGATCTCGCCGCGACCATTGCGCAGTTCCACCAGAATCCGGATTACCGCAACAATGTCTTCCGGCGACAGCGTATTTTCACCGACGAGCTCCGTACGACCGACGCGGCGGTTGAATTTCATGCGGCCGACCGCCGACAGGTCGTAACGATCCGGCGAGAAAAACAGGCCGTTAAACAGCGTCTTCACTGCATCCTCGGTCGGCGGCTCGCCTGGGCGCATCATGCGATATATGGCGATCTGCGCAGCCAGTTGATCGGCCGTTTCATCAATGCGCAGCGTTTGCGAGATGTACGGCCCCTGGTCGAGGTCGTTTGCGTAAATGGTCTCAATGCTCGCGACTCCGGCTTCCCGCAGCTTGACCAGCACCTCTTCGGTGATCTCGTCATTGGCGTTGGCAACCAGTTCGCCGGTCGACTTGTCGATGACGTTGTGCGCAAGCGCGCGACCGATCAAGAAGTCCTCAGGGGCATCCAGGCGCTTCAGGCCGGCAGCCTCCATGTCACGCACGTGCTTGACGGTAATCCGCTTGTCCTTGCCGACGATCAGTTTGCCGCCCTTGGTTGTTATGTCAAAGCGCGCCGTTTCGCCGCGCATGCGCTCGGGCTTCAACTCGAATTCGATGCCGTTCTTGGTGATATGAAAAGCGTCGAATACGAAGAATTCCTTGAGAATCTGCTCGACCGTGAATCCGAGCGCCTTGAGCAGAATCGTAACCGGCATCTTGCGACGGCGGTCGACGCGGAAATACAGGTAATCCTTGGGGTCGTATTCGAAATCGAGCCAGGATCCGCGGTACGGAATGATCCGCGCAGAAAACAGAAGCTTGCCTGAGGAATGCGTCTTGCCGCGATCGTGTTCAAAAAATACGCCCGGCGAACGATGCAACTGTGAAACGATCACGCGCTCGGTACCGTTGATCACAAACGAACCGTTGGTGGTCATGAGCGGAATCTCGCCCATGTAGACTTCCTGCTCCTTCACTTCCTTAACCGTCGGCTTGGACGCTTCCTTGTCCATGATCGTCAGCCGCACCTTGGCGCGCAGCGGCGCCGCGAAGGTCAGTCCGCGCTGCTGACATTCCTTGACGTCAAATGGCGGCACGCCCAGCACATAGCTGACGAATTCGAGCCGCGCATTCTTCGAATGGCTCTCGATCGGAAATATGCTGGTAAACGCCGCCTGCAGGCCCTCATTCTTGCGCGTATTGGCAGGAGCAAACTCCTGCAGAAACGCTGCGAATGATTCGAGCTGGGTCGTGAGCAGGTAAGGCACCTGCAATACGCTCTCGCGTTTAGCAAAACTCTTGCGAATGCGTTTCTTTTCGGTGAATGAATAGGCCATGTCTACTCCGGTGCAGAGTCAGAAAGTCAAACGTTGCAGGTCACAGTCACGCATTGCGCTATATGGCCTGCCACTTTCAACCTTGATGACAAAAGTCAAAAGACGCCGGATGGCGGAGAACCGCCGCCCGGCGCGAGGTCCAGCAACTACTTGATCTCAGCCGTGCCACCCGCCTCGATGATCTGCTTGGCGATAGCATCGGCGTCGGCTTTTGAGACGCCTTCCTTGACCGCCTTCGGCGCACCATCCACCAGGTCCTTGGCTTCTTTCAGGCCCAGACCGGTTACAGCACGCACAACCTTGATGACATTCACCTTGCTGGCGCCGGCGTTGGTCAGATTGACGGTGAACTCGGTCTTTTCTTCGGCAGCGGCAGCAGCGCCGCCGGCGGCGGGAGCCGCAACAGCGACGGCAGCAGCGGCCGATACTCCGAACTTCTCTTCCATGTCCTTGATCAGCTGGGACAGCTCGAGCACCGTCATGTTCGCGATAGTGTCGAGAATTTCTGCTTTGGCTACACTCATGTCGTTCTCCTGAATCTTAAAATATTTAATTAAAACAATAAGTTATATGGCTGCGGTGATCATGGCTCCAGGGCCACGACTTCACGCGGCCTGCTTTTCCTTCTGATCCCGCACGGCAGCCAACGCCCGCACAAACTTGCCCGGCACCTCATTGAGAGTGCGAACAAACTTGGTAACCGGCGCTTGCATCGTTCCCAACAAGGTCGCGAGCAACTCCTGACGGCTGGGCATCTTGGCGAGCACCGCTACTTCACTGGCACTCATCATGACGTTCGGCATGGCGCCGCCCTTGATCACGAGACGTTCGTTGGTCTTGGAAAACTCGTGCAGCAACTTGGCAGCGGCTACAGGATCGCTCGAAATACCGTAAGCCAGCGGTCCGATCATCTGATCGGCCAATGACTTGAACGGTGTGTCGGCGACTGCGCGGCGCACCAGGGTGTTTTTCAGAACGCGGAAATACACACCCGAATCGCGCGCTTTCTTGCGCAATACGGTCATGTCTTCCACGGGCAGGCTGCGGTACTCTGCGAGTACGATGGCTTGGGCTTGCGCGAGTTGTGCGCTCACTTCTGCCACTACCGCTTGCTTCTGCTCCAGATTGAGACTCAAGGTCGTTCTCCGTTAAACGTTAAACGATCAATGGATGCCAAACGATAAACCGGACAAATCGCCGTATTCAGGCTTTCCATCCTGCTTTTTCGTTTTGCGCCCACCGTTCTTACCAACAACACGGCGACCAATGATCCAGGAGCCAGACATGAAAATGTTTGACCTGTTTCGGGCACACCGTCTGCGTAGGACTTCGGTATCCGGCCACCGGCAATCAGCCAACAGCCATACTCCAAAAATTAAACCTCTCGGCCCCTACGGTCTTTGACAACCCGCTGGCGATGCCACCACCAGCGGCCCAAAGTTTCTGCCCCGCGCCCATGCGCGGGGGCTTGTTATCCCTGCTGTTGCTGCGCAAAATTCGATTGGTCAACGCGTACGCCGGGACCCATGGTGCTCGACACCGCCACCTTCTTCAGGTAGATGCCCTTGGTCCCCGCCGGACGAGACTTGTTCACCGCATCGACCAGCGCACGGATGTTTTCCTCCAGCGCGTCCACCGTGAACGAAGCACGGCCGATCGTGCATTGCACGATACCTGCTTTGTCCGCACGGTATTGCACCTGGCCGGCCTTGGCATTCTTCACCGCCAGGGTCACATCCTGCGTAACAGTGCCAACCTTCGGATTCGGCATCAGGCCGCGCGGACCCAGCACCTGACCCAGTTGACCGACCACACGCATCGCATCAGGCGTCGCGATAACCACGTCAAAATCCATTTTGCCGCCCTTGATCTCGGCTGCGAGATCGTCGAAACCAACCAGGTCAGCGCCTGCGTCTTTCGCCTGCTGTGCTTTTTCGCCCTGGGCAAACACCGCGACACGAACCGTCTTGCCGGTTCCCTGCGGCAGCACAACCGAGCCACGCACATTCTGATCGGATTTCTTGGCATCGATACCAAGATTGAGCGCGACATCGATCGCCTCGTTAAACTTGGCCGTTGCATTTTCCTTGACCAGCTGCAGCGCATCTTTCAGCGGGTACAGCGTTTCACGATTGACTTTGGCGCGAACTGCCTTGTAGCGCTTAGAAATGTTAGCCATTTACATGCCCTCCACATCGACGCCCATGCTGCGGGCACTGCCGGCGATGGTACGCACTGCGGCATTGAGATCAGCTGCGGTAAGGTCCGGCATCTTCGCCTTGGCGATTTCTTCGACCTGCGCACGCGTAATCCGTCCAACCTTGTCGGTATTCGGACGCGCACTGCCGCTTTCAAGCTTGGCTGCCTTCTTGATCAGCACCGACGCCGGCGGCGTCTTCATGATGAAGGTGAAGCTCTTGTCCTGGAACGCCGTGATCACCACGGGCACGGGCAACCCGGGCTCCATTTTCTGCGTAGCGGCATTAAACGCCTTGCAGAATTCCATGATGTTCAGGCCGCGCTGACCCAGTGCCGGGCCGATGGGCGGCGAGGGATTCGCCTTCCCGGCCGGCACTTGCAGCTTGATAAAGCCGACAATTTTTTTTGCCATTTACACTCTCCTTACGGGTGCAAGCGGATGCCAGTCAGTACCCGGCACCCTCCCCGCGGTTAAAAACTCAGGCCTTCTCGACCTGACCGAAATCCAGCTCGACCGGAGTTGAGCGGCCAAAAATCGTCACTGACACGCGCAATTTGCTCTTGTCGTAATTGACGTCTTCCACATTGCCGTGAAAATCGGCGAAAGGGCCGTCCTTGACGCGCACCGCTTCGCCCACCTCGAACAACACTTTGGGCCGCGGTTTCTCCACGCCCGCCTGAATCTGGTTCAGGATGTTCTGCACTTCCTTTTCCGAAATCGGCGTCGGTTTCGTCGCCGTGCCACCCACAAACCCGGTGACTTTCGCCGTATTCTTGATCAGGTGCCAGGACTCGTCGGTCATCTCCATCTCGACCAGCACATAGCCCGGAAAGAACTTGCGCTCGCTGATGCTCTTCTGACCGCCTTTCATCTCGACCACTTCCTCGACCGGCACCAGGATCTGCCCGAACTGGTCTTCCATCCCTGCACGGCGAATGCGGTCGATCAATGCACGCTGCACGCTTTTCTCAAAGCCTGAATAGGCGTGCACCACATACCATTTCTTGCTCATCTATTCACCGCCGATCAGCTTTTGCACGATCCACAACAAAATCCCGTCTACCGCCCACAGGAACAGCGACATCAACAGGACAAATACGAAAACGATCCCGGTTGCCTGCAGCGTCTCGTTCCGCGTTGGCCAGACCACCTTGCGCGTTTCCGCAGCCGACTCCTGCGCAAACGAGAAAAACCCCTGTCCCGCCGCCGTAGTCCATAGCACTGCGATTCCGGCCGCAAACCCAGCCAGCACTGATGCCAGGCGGATCACGGTCGCGCTTTCCTGCAGGTAATAGAACCCGCCGATACCCGCGGCAACGAGCAGCACCGCTACTGCAATCTTGATCTTTTCCACTATCGCAACCGCCTTGTACCTTGCCTGGTCAGCAGGGCCATTTCTGGCCCTGCCGCCGGTTCATCAGTGCCGCCTGTTTTTGGCAGGCCAGGAGGGAATCGAACCCCCAACCTTCGGTTTTGGAGACCGACGCTCTGCCAGTTGAGCTACTGGCCTGCAGCCTTACTCGATTACCTTTGCGACGACGCCTGCGCCGACGGTCTTGCCGCCCTCACGCACCGCAAACCGCAGCCCCTCTTCCATCGCTATGGGCTGGATCAGCGTCACCGTCATCTGAATGTTGTCACCG